>ERZ1673734.19-NODE-19-length-173788-cov-6.007949_pt1 | contig 173788 bp, 247 predicted proteins | sample MGYA00580199_ERZ1673734 | MGnify/ENA primary metagenome ERZ1673734 (study PRJEB41218, sample SAMN15661742) | gut metagenome | host: Homo sapiens | place: Canada: London | collected 2015-08-20/2019-03-30 | study: EMG produced TPA metagenomics assembly of...
TCCAGGCATTTATCCAGTATGTAAAAAACTTTACACAGCCGATCCAGCAGATTGCACAGGTCATCAATCAGGTACAGTCGATGGCGGCAGCATCTGAGCGTGTGTTTGAGTTTTTAAATGAGGAAGAGGAAGATCAGACCGTAGAACATCCAGCAGATGTGAGTGCCGTAACCGGAACCGTCGATTTTGATCATGTACAGTTTGGTTACAACCCGGATCAGACGATCATCAAAGATTTCAGTGCACATGTCAAACCGGGGCAGAAGATTGCAATCGTTGGGCCGACCGGCGCAGGAAAGACTACGATGGTAAAGCTTCTGATGCGTTTTTATGATGTAAACAGCGGTTCCATCAAATTAGACGGTCATGATGTCAGGGATTTTAACCGCAGGGAATTAAGAGATGCGTTTGGAATGGTATTGCAGGATACCTGGCTGTTTAAGGGAACGATCATGGAAAATATCCGTTACGGACGTTTAGAAGCTACAGATGAAGAGGTCATTGCAGCGGCGAAAGCGGCACATGCTGACCATTTCATTAAGACACTTCCGGGTGGTTACCAGATGGAATTAAATGAGGATGCAAGCAATGTTTCACAGGGACAGAAGCAGCTCCTTACGATCGCAAGGGCAATCCTTGCGGACAATAAGATTTTGATCCTCGATGAGGCAACATCTTCGGTTGATACGAGAACCGAGGTCACAATCCAGAAAGCGATGGATAATCTGATGCGTGGCAGAACCAGTTTTGTCATTGCACACAGACTCTCAACGATCCGCAATGCGGATCTGATCCTTGTCATGAAGGACGGGGATATCGTGGAGCAGGGAAATCACGAAGAACTGCTTGAAAAAAATGGATTTTATGCAAATCTTTATAATTCACAGTTTGAGGATGTTGTTGCGTAAGAGGATATGGGATGTCGTCGTTTGGCGGCATCCTTTTTTCGTGCAGATTTTGCCGGGTATGGAATTCATTTTCGTTCCGGATACATAAAAGAAAAATAGCTGCATAAATTTTCCGGCAAACAGGAAACACTATGAGAAAAAGCCACATTCATGCGGCAGAAAGCAGGAAAATCATATGGACAAAATGAATATCAGAAAAGCGGCAATGATCGGCTGCGGATTCGTGGGCGCATCATCGGCATTTGCGCTGATGCAGAGCGGTATTTTTTCGGAGATGGTCATGATTGATGCAGATCACGCGAAGGCGGAGGGGGAAGCGATGGATCTAAGCCACGGACTTCCATTTGCAAGACCGGTAAAAATATATGCCGGGGACTATGATGACATTGTAGATGCCGGAATTATTATCATCACGGCGGGTGCAAACCAGAAGCCGGATGAGACGCGGCTTGATCTGATTCACAAAAATGTGGAGATATACAAACAGATCATCCCGGAGATCGCAAAGCGCGGCTGTGAGGGAATCCTTCTTATCGTATCCAATCCGGTCGATATCCTTACCTACACGGCACTGAAACTTTCCGGTTTCCCGGAACACCGCGTGATCGGTTCCGGGACAGTGCTTGATACCGCCCGGTTAAAATATCTGATCGGGGAGCATTTAGGGGTAGATAACCGCAGTGTGCATGCGTTTATCATCGGGGAACACGGAGACAGTGAACTTGCCGCATGGTCCAATGCGAATATTTCCGGTGTCCGTCTGAGTGATTTTTGCGAAATGCGTGGTCATTTTATGCATGAGGAATCCGAAAACCGTATCTATGAAAAAGTAAGAAACAGCGCTTACGAGATCATTGAACGCAAGCGTGCGACCTATTATGGGATTGCGATGGCGGTAAAGCGGATCTGTGAATGTATCATCCGAAATGAACAGTCGATCCTTCCGGTATCTTCCATGATGCATGGCATTTACGGAATGAAAGATATTGTGATCAGCATGCCTGCCATTGTCGGAAAGGACGGTGTGGAGAACGTGATACCGATCTCACTGGACGAGGAAGAAAAAATGCAGTTGAAAAGATCAGCGGATATTTTAACCGGGATGAAAGAAATGATAAAAAAAGAACACGGGATCGGTTAAAAAAACAGGATAGTTGTGGTATAGTTTATTAGCAGATGATGTAAAAAAAATTGTATCAACAGGAATACAAAGGAGGACACATCATGTCCATGCGCATATATACCATGACACACAAAAAATTTACACCCCTGCCGGATCCGCTTTATGTACCGCTTCATGTCGGAAGGGCATGCGGGGAGAATCTGGGATATTTGGGGGATGATACGGGAGAACAGATCTCAGCGCTGAACTGTTATTACAGTGAGCTGACCGGGTTTTACTGGATCTGGAAAAACTGCCATGATGCCGATTATGTCGGCACCTGCCATTACAGACGGTATCTGATCAACGAAAAAGAACAGATCTATACGGAGGAGGAATACCGGGAACTGTTAAGAAAATACGATCTGGTCACGACCAAAAAAGTCCAGTTAAACAATTCTTATTACGACGGATTTTTGGCAAACCACAATATACGGGCACTGGAGATGACAGGAAAGGTCATTACAGAGAAATATCCGGAATATGCGGATGCATTTGAACAGCTTGTAAATGGCAGACAGACTTATTTTGGAAATATCCTTGTCACTTCAAAAATATTATTTGATGAATATGCATCCTGGCTGTTTTCCATTTTCTTTGAGGTGGCAGAGCGGATCGAATTAGAAACGGGGGAAGATGCCTACCATAAAAGAGTATTTGGATTTATTTCCGAATTTCTCCTGCTTGTGTGGGTTACAGTGAAAAAGCTGCGTGTATATGAGTGCAAAGTGGGAATGCTTGGAGAAAAGGCAGAGACCGGTGAATTAAAAAGGTGTCTTGCCGAATGTTTCAGAAACTGCGATGTTGATCTGGCAAAGAAAATTTTTTTGGAGACAAGAGAAAAAAGACCGGATGTATTAATGGAGGCATCTGATATCACGGGTGAATTGCATCTGTGCATGCAGATCATTGCAACCGCGGGGGAAGAAAGAAATCATGGCGAAACCATGATTTTAGAAAGAGAAAATGATTTTGGCAGACTGATGGAGATATTTTCGAAATTAAACCGGGTTGTGAGCCGGTACCGCGAAAACAGCGAGAGCGAAGAGGATATCCGTTTTCTGGGCGAAGGGAAAATATCAAAGACCGCAGTGTGGGTGGCAGTCATGATGGGAAAAGAATCTGAAAGTGAGAAAAAAGATCTGATGGATCGCATGTTAAAATATCTTCATTAAATTTTAAGAAATGCCGGAAAGCAGGAAAATACACGCATGAGGAAGAATGCCGTAACCTGCACCGGCATTTTTTGTTGACAATTATTTTATGGTCTGCTATGATAAAACGTGCGTAAAAAAGTAACATTTTTTTTATGCTGCAGATCCCTTATAATAGTAAGAGCAGGCAACCGTAGTCTAATGGATAGAACACCGGACTCCGACTCCGGCAATGCGGGTTCGATTCCCGCCGGGTGCATTTTGACAGTCAGATAGCAGGCGGCATGTTATATGTTACGCCTGTTACATATTTTATGGCGTTTTATACAACCAAAGGAAAGGGATGGAAAATACAATGGCTTCTTCAAATGTTGATGATAAATTAAAAAAAGATACAGAAAATAAAGAGACAGGCAATAAAGAAACAAATAAGATTCTTACATTTATAAAACAGAATGTGCGTTATATTACAGCAGGGGTATTGTTCCTTGCAATGGTACTTATTTTAGTAAAGGTCGGATCTCCGAAACAGCCACAGAATGGACAGAATGTTGCGGCAACAGAGGTAGCTTCAGAGGCATCAGATGACGCAAAACAGGAGTTTGAGGTGGATGCACATGAAGATGTAAATACACTGATCAACCAGTACTATACCGCATATGCAGCGGGAGACACGGATACACTTTCAACAATCGCAACCCCGCTGTCTGAAAATGAAAAAAGTTATATTTCCGTATTCAGCCAGTATGTAGATGCATACCAGAATATCAAATGCTACACAAAACAGGGGCTTGATGCATCTTCTTATCTTGTATCCGTTTATGTTGAAGTGAAATTTAAAGATGTAGATACGGTTGCGCCGGGACTGGATTTCTTCTATGTGCGCACGAATGAAGATGGCAGTGTATACATTGATAACCTTTACAGCCAGTACAATTTAAAGATTAAAGAAAATGCGTTAGATACAAGCATTCAGAACCTGATCAGTGAGTACGAGGACAGCGAAGATGTCAATACACTTCAGAAAGAAGTACAGGGTAAATATGACACGGCCATTGCTTCGGATGATAAGTTAAGTGAGATGATCTCCACGACGATTCCGAATGCGATCACTGAGTGGGCAGGCACGATCGTCAGCCAGAATACCGAGACAGAGAGCACAGAGCAGGCTCCGGAAGAAACAACAGAATCAGAGCAGACTGAGACACCGGAGGAGAATACGGAGCAGCCGGCGGAAGATACACCGACACAGGGTGAGCCGGATACCGTTTATGCGGTAGATACTGTAAATGTCAGAGCAGCCGCAGATACAGAATCCGATAAAATTGGAACGTTAGAGAAAGGCACAGCACTTACAAGAACAGGTACAGATGGAGAGTGGAGTGTTGTAAATTATAACGGACAGACCGGATATATTAAGACAGAGTATCTTACAACGAAAAATTCCGATTCTGATTCAGATAACGGTGGAAATGAAGAGCAGACGACCACAAGCAATTTTATAGCTGAGGGAACAGTCATTACGCTGAGTGATTCCATAAATATCCGTTCGGGAATGAGCGAGAACGACAGCAAGATCGGAACAGCTTTTTCCGGTGAGAAGGTCACGGTAGTTATGAGCTATGCAGAGGGATGGACAAAGGTAACCTGGAATGGACAGACCGGTTATATTAAGACTTCCCTGTTACAGTAAATGTTCAATATACAATGGATGGCACATTTTTAGTAACAGACTTGTAGCCACAGTAGAAATGGCGGAGACTTTAAAGATAAGTCTCCGCTTTTGTGCAGAAAGAGAAAGGTGAAAAATGCAGGAGCCAGTCAGAATCAATAAATATCTCAGCGAGGCAGGCGTGTGCTCAAGAAGAGAGGCGGACCGTCAGGTAGAAGCAGGAAATGTGACGATAGATGGTGTGGTTGCTTCCATGGGAGCAAAAGTATTGCCAGACCAGACGGTTCTTTTTTGCGGAAAGCCGGTAAAAAAAGAAGAGGAAATGATACTTCTGGCATTTCACAAGCCAACCGGAATTGTATGTACCGCTGAAAAGAGGGAAAAGAATAATGTCGTGGATTACATCAATTATCCGAAACGGATTTATCCGATTGGAAGGCTGGACAAAGATTCCGAAGGCTTATTGCTTATGACAAACAATGGTGACATTGTAAACCGCATCATGCGTGCCGGAAATATGCATGAAAAAGAATATATCGTCACGGTCAACAAGCCCGTGACCGACAGTTTCCTGCGTGGACTTGCAGGAGGAGTTCCACTGGTGGAATTAAATGCCACGACGCGCAAATGCAAAGTATGGAGGAGCGGGAAAAGGCAGTTTGGCATTATACTGACACAGGGATTGAACCGTCAGATCCGGCGCATGTGTGAATATTTTGGGTATAGAGTGGAAAAACTGGTAAGAACCCGTATCATGAATATTGAACTGGGAGATTTAAAAGCCGGAACTTACCGCGAGGTAACTCCGCAGGAATATAAAGAGTTGATGAGGCTGGTAAAAGATTCATCAAATACGACAGTGATTCACGGACGGGATGGAGGAGACAGATGACACCGGAAGAACAGATCAAAGAGTTAAGGGATAAGATCAATTATCACAGTGACAGATATTATAATCAGGACAGTCCTGAGATCTCTGATTATGAATTTGACATGCTGATGCAGCAGTTGAAAAAATTAGAAAAAGAGCATCCGGAACTGGTGACAAAAGATTCTCCGACACAGCATGTCGGCGGCACGGCAAAGCGGACTGCCGGAGTCTTAGTGCATCATAATGTGCCGATGTTAAGTCTTCAGGATGTTTTCTCAAAAGAAGAGGTCGTTGATTTTGTAGAGCAGATGAAAGAGCAGCTTGATGATCCGGAGTTTGTGGTCGAATATAAGATTGATGGGCTGTCCATGGCGCTGCGTTATGAAAATGGCGATCTTTCACTTGCATTGACGCGCGGTGATGGTGTGAATTTTGGCGAGGATGTGACCGCGAACGCAAAAGTGATCTCAGATGTCAAAAAGAAATTAAAGGACAAACCGGAATATTTGGAGATCCGTGGGGAAGTCTACATGAAAAATGAAGATTTTGACAGAGTCAATGAACAGCAGGAACTGCTTGGAAAAAAGATTTTTGCCAATCCGAGAAACTGCGCAGCAGGAACGCTGCGTCAGCTTGACAGCCGCGTGACAAAAGAGAGAAAACTTTCCATGTTTGTATTTAATATCCAGCAGGTGCGTGGCATGGACATTATGACTCACACGCAGGGATATGAATTTTTAAAGAGACAGGGCATCCCGATCATCGAAGATTACAAAGTATGCAAAACAGCGGATGAAGTCTGGAATGCAATTACAGCGATCGGAGAAAACCGTGGAAATCTCGGCTACGATATCGATGGTGCGGTCATTAAGATCAACCGCTATTCGGACAGGGAACTGCTCGGAAATACATCAAAAGTTCCAAAATGGGCAATCGCATACAAATATCCGCCGGAAGAAAAGGAAACAAAACTGCTTGATATTGAACTTTCCGTTGGAAGGACCGGAAGGATCACACCGACTGCCGTGTTTGAGCCGGTGCGCCTGTGTGGAACGTCTGTTTCAAGGGCAACACTGCACAATCAGGATTTCATTGATGATTTAGATGTCGGCATTGGCGATACGATCGTGGTTTACAAATCCGGAGAGATCATTCCGAAAGTAAAAGAAGTCCGCAAGGAAAAAAGACCGGACGGCTGGAAGCGTTTTATGATTCCGGATGTCTGTCCGGTCTGCGGTGCAAAGACGGAACGTGAAAAAGATACTGCGGATATCAAGTGTACTTCACCAAACTGCCCGGCGCAGTTAGAACGTCATATCATTAACTTCGTCGGCAGGGATGCCATGGATATCAAGGGATTTGGTACAGTTTATATTGAAGAACTTGTTCGTTTGGGGTATATTAAGGATATTGCCGATATATTTGAACTGAAAGATCACAGGGAAGAGTTGATCGAACAGGGTATTATCGGAAAAGAAAAGAATACAGACAAGCTTTTAGAAACAATCGAAAAGGCAAAAGAAAATGATGCATACATGCTTCTGACCGGATTTGGTATTCCGAATGTTGGAAAAGCTGCCGCAAAGACGATCATGAAACGTTTTTCTTCGATCCTTGATTTAGAGGATGCTGACAGGGATGCCCTGATGGAGGTGGACGATGTCGGGGAAGTCAGCGCAGACTGCATTTTCCGTTTCTTCCATGATGAAAAAAATAAAGAAATGATTGCCCGCCTAAAGTCTTTAGGTGTGAACATGGAAGCGGAAGAGACCGAGACGATCGATTCGGCAGTCAGTGGAAAAACAGTTGTCATCACAGGTACACTGCCGACACTTGGAAGAAAAGAAGCGGCGGAACTGGTGGAGAAATACGGCGGAAAAGTATCCGGATCCGTATCGAAAAAGACAGATTATGTTGTTGCAGGAGAGAGTGCGGGCAGCAAACTGGCAAAGGCACAGGAACTTGGAATCACGGTGCTCACGGAAGCAGAACTGTTTGTACTGCTTGGAATCAGCGCAGAGAATGGAGAATAGTGTGGCAAATAAGCTCGATAGCTTATTTGCCACACAGATATTTGTTTCTGAGCAAAACAAATATCTTTTATGGCAGACAGAAATTTGAAATTTCCGTCGCCGCTTCGCAACAAGTTGCTCAGAGAATGGAGAATATTATGCCAATTAAAACACAGAGTGATTTACCGGCGAAAGAGATATTGGAGAAGGAAAATATATTTGTTATGGATGAAAGTCGAGCAACACATCAGGATATCCGCGTTATTGAGATTGGAATCCTGAATTTAATGCCGTTAAAAGAAGACACAGAGCTGCAGCTCTTGCGTTCGCTGTCGAACACACCGCTGCAGATCAATGTGACATTTATCACAGTATCGTCCCATGAGTCAAAAAACACATCCATGAGCCATTTAAACAAATTCTACGAGACGTTTGATGGAGTAAAAAACCGTTATTTTGACGGACTCATCATCACAGGGGCTCCGGTGGAACAGATGGAATTTGAGGAAGTGGACTACTGGAAGGAAATGTGTGATATTTTTGAATGGACGAAAACACATGTGACATCTACGATGCATTTATGCTGGGGTGCACAGGCAGGACTTTATTATCATTATGGATTGAAAAAGCATCTGCTGGACAAAAAGGTATTCGGGGTGTTTGAACATCATGTCATGAACCGCAAAGTGCCGTTAGTCCGCGGCTTTGACGATTATTTTATGGCACCGCACTCCAGACATACAGAAGTGAGAGCGGAAGATATCCGTAAAATACCGGATCTGACGATTCTTGCCGAGTCTGATGAGGCAGGTGTGTTCCTTGCAATCGCAGACGAAGGCAGACGCATTTTCGTCATGGGACACCCGGAGTATGACCGTGTCACACTTGACAAGGAGTACAAACGTGATAAAGAAAAAGGACTGCCGATCGATCTCCCGGTCAACTATTATCCGGATGATGATGATACGAAAAAGCCGAGGCTGGAGTGGCGGTCACATGGGAATATCCTCTACTCAAACTGGCTGAACTATTATGTATACCAGACGACACCGTATGAGTTTATTGATACGGCGGAAATTGTAGGAAAATAAGGTCGTTTTCCCGGAAATAGGGTCGTCTTCCCGGAAATAAGGCATTTTCCCGGAAATAGAGACTTAGAGCCGTATTTGGTTTGCTTCAGAAAATTATAAAATTGTATAAAATGGCACATATTTTGATAGCGAAAGTGTGTAGATAGTGTGTAGCATACACACTCCAAAAAACAAAAGAAAATAGAGCTCTGATATGACAAAAATATGAGAAGAACGTGAAAACTTTCTTCTCTTTTTTTGCGTAAAAATGAGGTGTTGTGATGCAGTTATTTTTTTAAGATTGGGTTCGGTATTTGAAATCATCAAGTTGTCTTGATGATTTATTATGGATTTATGAGATGAAAAATGGATATATCTATTCTGCAAATGTTGATGTATATTATCCAGATATTAAATTTGTATATGATACAACAAAAATAGAAATGTCACAATATTATTTTGACTGTTATTATATACGGAATAATTCTAAATATAATATTACATTTTGTAGAGATGCCGTTTCTTGCTTGGATCAAGCATATGAATGGTTTTCAAAAAGGCTTCTGGAGATATGACCGTTAGTCAATGGAAACAAAATAGATTTTATCCGTACTATCCTGGATTAGAAGTAGATGTGTTAGATGTTGTTGGAATAGCAGTATCTGGACAGACAAAGCTTAAAAATGTAAGAAATACTTATAAGGACGAGTAAAAGCAAAGGGCTGTAAAATGATTCTATGATAAAGAAACGCTAGATTCGGTGGATGTCGATTCTGGCGTTTCTTCACTTTAATCTTCTTGTTTAAAAAAATAACTACTTTTGCATAGAAACTGTTAATGATATATAAGGCGCTTTAAATATTTGCTGGCTAGTACAATTCAGGGAATGTTAGAAGCCGAAATGGACGATCAGTTAGGTTATGATAAGTATTAACGTTCACATGAGCCATACTATCGAAATGACTCAAAGTCAAAAACTGTGCAAAGCCAATATTATCTTCCTATGAAAAAGACTTTGAATTAACTTTTACACATAATTCCACAGCTATAGAAGGTAATACATTGACGCTGATGGAAACCAAGGTAGTACTGGAAGATGGAATATCTGTAGGCGGAAAAGAACTGCGTGAAATATATGAAGTTGTCAATCACAAGAAGGTGTATCAGTATGTTAAAAAGTGCATTGCGGAAGGAAAAATACTGGATGAACCTATTGTAAAGGATATTCATGCAATTTTGACAGAAAATATTATAGTTGGTGGTATTTACCGGAATCAGGAAGTACGGATCAGTGGTGCGGGGCATGTTCCGCCAGTTGGGAATGGCCGGTATCTATCGCAAAAGAAAATCGACTGGATTATTACAATGCCCTGGTAACCTATGCGGTACGAGGAGAGCTCGGAGAATTTGCAGATTTAGTGGCAGAATTGTAAGAACAGCAGTTAGATGTCTATATCAAACTGATTTAAAGATAAAGATACTACCATTCTGACAGATAATCCCGGTTTTATACAAATTTTAGTTTCCAAAACAAGAATAGTCTGTTATAATAAGTTTATAATATCACTTAGGAGGCAATTAGCGATGGGTGAGGATAGAAAAACATTTAAAATAAAGGATGGTAATTTGGGAGAAGTGAAGATAGCAGATGAAGTAGTTGCCATCATTGCAGGGCTTGCCGCTACAGAGGTTGAAGGGGTAGGTTCCATGGCTGGCAACATTACAAATGAACTTGTTAGTAAGCTTGGCATGAAGAATCTTTCCAAAGGCATTCGAGTAGAGGTGCTTGAGGGAACCGTCAATGTGGACGTTGCGCTGAATATCTCTTATGGTTATTCCATTCCGGAGGTATCTGCCAAAGTACAGGACAGAGTAAAAAATGCGATTGAAAATATGACAGGACTTGAAGTATCCGTAGTGAACATCCGTATCGCAAGTGTGGACATGGGCAACAATAAATAATGCTATTCTAAGAAAAGAGGGTGTCTTAAGCGACATCCTTTTTCCTTATGCGTAAAAGAATACAAGAAGAAAGGATGACAGAAGAAAAGAATATGACCAGAAGAGAGATAAGAGAGCAGGTATTTAAAATGCTGTTCCGTGTGGAATTTTATAATCAGGAAGAGATGTCAGAGCAGATTGCATTGTGTGAGGATGATGCCTGCAGCTGGAAAGAAAAAGACAAGACATATATTTTTGAAAAAGTAGAAAAGATTTCTGAAAAGCTTGAGGAGATCGACGCGAAGATCAATGAGGTATCAGAAGGCTGGAAAACAGGAAGAATGGGAAAAGTTGATCTGACATTGATCCGTCTGGCAGTGTATGAAATGCTGTATGAGGAAGATGTACCGGCGAAAGTTGCAATCAACGAGGCGGTGGAACTTGCAAAACAGTACGGCACGGACAATTCACCTTCATTTGTAAATGGCGTACTGGCAAAACTGGTATGATGAAAAACGTATATTCCGTAGGGCAGGTCAATACATATATCAAAAATATGTTTGCCCAGGATTTTATGTTACAGCGGATCAGTGTAAAGGGAGAAGTGTCTAACTGCAAATATCATACGTCCGGTCATATCTATTTTACGATCAAGGATGCAGCCGGGACGCTTAACGCAGTGATGTTTGCGGGCAGCAGAAAAGGTCTGAAGTTCCAGATGAAAGAAGGCGACCAGGTTGTCGTGACGGGTTCGGTGGAAGTATACGAGCGTGATGGAAAGTATCAGATCTATGCAAGAGAAATCGAACTTGACGGTGCGGGAAACCTTTACCAGAAGTTTGAAGCTCTGAAACAGGAATTAGAAGAAATGGGAATGTTTGCGGCAGAATACAAACAGCCGATCCCGCCGTATGCAATGAAGATCGGAGTTGTGACAGCACCGACCGGTGCTGCGGTGCAGGATATCCGCAATATTTCTGCGAGACGCAACCCGTTTGTGCAGCTGATTTTATACCCTGCTTTAGTGCAGGGGGATGGTGCTGTAGAGAGTATTGTAAATGGAATCCATGCGTTAGATGCGCTTGGGGTGGATGTCATGATTGTCGGCAGGGGCGGTGGTTCGATTGAAGATCTGTGGGCATTCAATGAGGAAGAGGTAGCGCGAGCCATTTTTGAGTGTGAAACTCCGGTTATTTCAGCAGTCGGTCATGAAACAGACTGGACGATCGCTGATTTTGTGGCAGATCTGCGGGCACCTACGCCGTCGGCAGCAGCAGAACTTGCAGTGTTTGATTATGCGGCAGTGGAGGGAAGACTTGGCGAGATCAAAGAGCGGATGTTCTTATTGAATATGCAGCGCATCCAGCAGATGCGAAAAGAATTAGAACATGCAAAGGACAGACTTTCCTATCTGAGCCCTGAGGGGCAGCTGCGCGAAAAAAGAAAATATGCGGCAGATCTGGAAGAACAGCTAAGAAACCGCATGGAGCATATGATTGAGCTGCGCAGGCATAAGCTGGCGCTGCTTTCGGAAAGATTAGAGGGTGTGTCGCCGGTAAAAAAACTTGCACAGGGATATTCTTATGTGACAGATGAAAACGGGCATACACTTACAGATGCAGAGGGTGTGAAAGCGGGTGACCGTGTGAAAATCCGCCTGTTAAAAGGTGCGTTAGAGGCAGAGGTGACGGAGGTTTTGCATGAGCGATGAAACAAAAAACAAGCCTGCACTGGAAGATAATTTTGCAGAGCTTGAGGATATTTTAAAACAGATGGAACAGCCGGAGATTTCACTGGAACAGTCATTTTTGCTGTATCAGAGCGGTGTGGAAAAACTAAAAGAGTGCAATGTGATGTTAGATACCGTAGAGAAAAAGATGCAGATTTTAAATGCCAAAGGAGAACTGGAAGATTTTTAAGATGCAGACGGTGCATATGGAGGAGCAGATATGGATATCAAAGCGGAAATAGGCAGACATACAGATGAGGCAGAACAGATCATAACTTCCTATCTGCCAGAGGAAAAGGGATACCAGAAAACTGTGATCGAAGCAATGAATTACAGTTTTCTTGCAGGAGGAAAAAGATTACGGCCGATTCTTATGTTAGAGACTTACCGGCTGTTTGGCGGAAAATCGAAAGTAATCGAGCCGTTTATGGCTGCAATCGAGATGATACATACATATTCACTGGTGCATGATGATCTTCCGGCGATGGACAATGATGAATACCGCCGTGGCAAAAAGACAACACATGTGGTGTATGGGGAGGCAATGGCGATCCTTGCCGGGGATGCTCTTTTGACATATGCATTTGAGACGGCGGCGAAGGCACTGGATATCGAACCACAGAATCCGGGAATTGGAAAAGCAATCCGCATTTTGTCTGCAAAAGCGGGAATTTATGGAATGGTCGGCGGACAGACAGTGGATGTTGAGTCTGAGAATACCTGTGATATGACAAAAGAAAAACTTGATTTTATCTATCGTCTCAAGACAAGTGCGCTGATCGAGGCGTCCATGATGATTGGAGCTGTTCTTGCTGGGGCGACCGGAAGTGAACAAAAGATCGTGGAAGAGGTGGCATCAAAAGTCGGCCTTGCATTCCAGATACAGGATGATATCCTTGATGTGACAAGTACGATGGAAGTGCTTGGAAAGCCGATCGGCAGTGATGAGAAGAATCACAAGAGCACCTATGTGACGTATGAAGGAATCGAGAAGGCAAAACAGGATGTTGCAGACCTTTCGGAAAAGGCGATCGCACAGATGGAGACACTGGTTGTGAAAAATGAATTCCTGACAGAATTATTGCGCTATCTGATTTCGCGTGAAAAATAATTCGCCGTTCGTCAATCATGCGAGCATGTTGACTCTCTTGCGCTCATTATATCCTGTGCAAAAACAGCACATGATCCAATTCGCCGTTCGTCAATTATGCAGGCATATTGACTCTCTTGCGCTCATTATATCCTGAATAAATCGGTACAAAAAGAGAACCGGGAAACAGAGGAAGTCAGTATGATATTGGAAAAAATAAAAAAAGAAAATGATATCAAAGAACTCTCAGAGGAAGAGTTAGAGATATTAGCGGATGAGATCCGTGAATTTTTAATTCAGAAAATATCGGTTACCGGTGGACACCTGGCGTCAAATCTGGGTGTGGTGGAGCTTACCATGGCGCTTCATCTGTTTTTGGATCTGCCAAAGGACAAACTGATCTGGGATGTTGGTCATCAGTCCTACACACATAAACTGTTAACCGGAAGAAGAGAAAACTTTGATACACTCCGCAAATATGGCGGGATGAGCGGTTTCCCGAAACGAAAAGAAAGCGACTGTGACTGCTTTGATACGGGACACAGTTCCACCTCGATTTCTGCCGGATTAGGCTATGCACATGCCAGAGAGATCGCGGGCGAGGATTATAAGGTCATATCTGTGATCGGGGACGGTGCGCTGACTGGCGGCATGGCATTTGAAGCTCTGAATAATGCGGCACAGTTAAAATCTAATTTTATTATTGTGCTGAATGATAACAATATGTCTATTTCTGAAAATGTCGGTGGACTCTCGACATATTTGTCCGGTTTTCGGACGGCAGATGCCTATCTGGATCTGAAAATGGGCGTGATGAATTCGCTAAACAAGATTCCGGTTTACGGCAATAAAATGGTAGAGCGGATCCGTAAGACGAAGAGTGGAATCAAACAGCTGTTTATTCCGGGCATGCTTTTTGAAGAGATGGGCATCATTTATTTAGGACCGGTTGATGGCAGTGATATGAAGGGAATCTTAAGACTGCTGAAAGAAGCGTCGAATATTGAAGGCCCGGTCATGGTACATGTTTTAACACACAAAGGTGCAGGATATCTGCCTGCCGAGCGCCATCCGGCAAGATTTCATGGTACGGAGCCGTTTGATATTGAGACCGGATTGCCAAGCAAACCGAGAGTGAAAGCAAACTACACGGATATTTTTTCAACTGTGATGCGTAAGCTTGGTGACCGTGATGAAAAAGTGGTAGCAATCACAGCGGCTATGACGGATGGTACGGGACTCAAACGTTTTCATAATATGTTCCCGGGTCGTTTCTTTGATGTTGGAATTGCGGAGGAACATGCAGTTACGTTTGCGGCAGGACTTGCGGCGGCAGGGTTAAAACCGATATTTGCGGTATATTCATCTTTCCTGCAGCGTGCATATGACCAGATCCTGCATGATGTGTGTATTCAGAATCTGCCGGTTGTTTTTGCAATCGACAGGGCAGGACTTGTCGGCAGTGACGGAGAGACACACCAGGGTATTTTCGATATATCCTATCTGTCTGCGATTCCGAACATGACGATCATGGCACCGAAAAATAAATGGGAACTTTCCGATATGATCAAGTATGCCGTCGATTTTCCGACACCGATCGCAGTGCGGTATCCGCGTGGGGAAGCGTATGACGGGTTGAAAGAATACAGGCAGCCGATTTCCGTCGGCAAGAGTGAATGGATCTATCGTGAATCAGAGATCGCACTGGTTGCGTTAGGATCGATGGTTAAGACGGCTGAAAAAGTGCATGCGGCATTAAGGGAAGAAGGCATTCCTGCAAGTCTTATCAATTCCCGTTTTGCAAAGCCGTTAGACACACAGATGTTAATGGAGGCTGCATCGAAACATACACTGGTCGTTACCATGGAAGAGAATGTCATAAATGGTGGCTTCGGGGAGCATATCACCCGTTTTTATAACGAACAGGGAATCTATGTGAATGTACTTAATATAGCAATCCCTGATGAGTATGTGGAGCATGGAAATGTGGATATTCTATACCACGAAGTCGGTATTGATGCGGATACCATATTAAAACGGATCAAAGAGGTTTATCATCCATTATAAGGCAGAAAGGATACAGATTCATTGAAAGAAAGATTGGATTTATTGTTGGTAAACAAAGGACTGGCACCGTCCAGGGAAAAAGCAAAAACGATGATCATGGAAGGCAATGTGTTCGTGGAAAATGAGCGCGAGGACAAGGCAGGTTCCATGTTTGATACAGAGGCAAAGATCGAGATAAAGGGAAATACGCTGAAATATGTAAGCAGAGGCGGATTGAAGCTTGAAAAAGCGATGACACATTTCGATATAGAATTAAATGACAAAGTCTGTATGGATATCGGGGCGTCGACCGGAGGATTTACAGACTGCATGCTCCAGAACGGCGCAAAAAAAGTGTATTCTGTCGATGTCGGATACGGTCAGTTTGCATGGAAGCTAAGACAGGATCCGCGGGTGGTCTGCATGGAAAAGACGAACATCCGTTATGTGACACCACAGGATATCGATGATGTATTAGATTTTGCATCTGTTGACGTTTCATTTATCTCATTGACGAAGGTGCTTGGCCCGGCAAGAGAACTGTTGGCAGATGGCGGTGAAATGGTGTGCCTGATCAAGCCACAGTTTGAGGCGGGAAGAGAAAAAGTAGGAAAAAAAGGTGTTGTGCGCGATAAATCCGTACATGAGGAAGTAATTGATAAGGTCATATCATTCGCACTTTCAATCGGATTTTCTGTGCTTCATCTGGAATATTCGCCGATCAAGGGACCTGAGGGCAATATTGAGTATCTGGTGCATCTGAAAAAAGAGGCAGAGGCAGAACAGGCAGGCGTGGAAGAATCTGTCGATGTACAAAAAGTGGTAGATGCGGCACATGGAGAACTGGACAAATAAATGAAAAATTTTCTGATTATCACAAACTATTATAAGGATTCTGAGGCGAGGCTGACCAATCACATTAAAGAATACATTGAGAAAAAGGGTGGTTCCTGCAGCACTTTTTTCAGCAATGGGGAGACACCGGGTGAGGCGGCTCCGCACAGGGAAGATATCCCTGAAAATACACAGGGAGTTTTGGTGCTCGGTGGAGACGGTACGTTGATCCGTGCCGCAGCAGCTTTGGTAAAGAGCAGACTGCCGCTGATCGGTGTCAATTTAGGGACACTGGGATATCTGTGTGAGTTGGAGGAAAAAGACGTATTTGCAGCAGTTGACAAGCTCATGAAAGACGACTACATGGTCGAAGAGCGGATGATGCTTGGCGGATACGGGATCAAGGGTGGTGAGATACTGCCTGCGGATATCGCACTTAATGATGTGGTAATTCACAGAACCGGGGCACTTTCGGTGGTAAATCTGATCGTCTATGTCAATGGTGAATATCTGAATACGTTCCGCGCAGATGGAATCATTATATCGACACCAACCGGATCTACAGGATATAATATGTCGGCGGGAGGTCCGATCGTGGACCCGAAGGCACAGATGATGCTGATCACGCCGATCAATGATCATAACTTAAGCTCAAAAAGTATCGTGATCAGTGCAGATGAGGAGGTTACCGTAGAACTTGGAAAGCGTCGCTCCCAGAAAGACGAGATGGTGGAAGTCAGTTTTGACGGAGACAGCAAAGTTCGTTTGGAAGTGGGCGATCGTTTTGTGGTGCGCAGGGCGGAAGATACGGCAAAGATCTGTAAATTGAGCAGTGAAAGTTTCCTTGAAATATTGCGCAGGAAGATGAGCGCTTATACATAATAGTGGATTTATCTTTAGAACAGGAGAAAGTATGAAAACAAAGAGACAGGCAAAAATACTTGAACTGATAAAAAAGAATAACATCGAAACACAGGAAGAATTATCGGATTATTTAGAGAGGGAAGGATATCAGGTAACGCAGGCAACGGTTTCGAGGGATATTCGGGAATTGAAGCTGACAAAGGTGGCAGTCAACGGGGGCAGGCAGAAATATGTTGCACTGATGGAGGCAAGCGAAGATCTGTCTGAAAAATATACCAGAGTGTTCCGCGATGGATTTGTTTCCATGGATATGGCACAGAATATCCTTGTTATCAAGACGGTATCAGGAATGGCAATGGCGGTGGCTGCGGCACTTGATGCCATGCATCTGCATGAAGTTGTGGGATGTATTGCCGGGGATGATACGATCATGTGTGCAGTCAGAAGTGTACAGGAAACTGTTGAAGTTATGGGACGGCTGCGCAAAATTGTAGAAGAATAACAGACTGTCAGAAAAGAGGAGATACTTCCGGGAGAGAATGCGCGGGAATGCGCAGGAAGGAGATTCTATGTTACAAAATCTGCATGTGAAAAATTTAGCACTGATTGATGAGTCGGAGGTCGATTTTGCCGGGGGATTAAATATCCTGTCCGGTGAGACAGGTGCCGGAAAGTCCATTATCATTGGATCAATCAATCTTGCACTTGGAGGCAAGGTTCAGAAAGAAATGCTGCGTGACCCGGAAAAACCAGCGCTGGTGGAACTCATTTTTTCTGTTACCGAAAAGCAGAAACAGGTGTTAAAGCAGCTTGATGTGGAGACTGAGGATGATGAGGTCATCTTAAGCCGCAGGATCACGGGTGGACGCGGTGTCTCGAAGGTCAATGGCGAGAGTGTGCCTGCTTCAAAAGTAAAAGAAATTGCTTCGGTTTTGATTGACATTCACGGACAACATGAGCATCAGTCACTTTTGTCGAAGAAAAAGCATTTAGAGATCCTTGACAGTTATGCAAAGGAAGAGATCGAGCAGCCGAAAAAGGAGCTTGCAGAGGCATATAAGGACTATAAGAAACTTGTGTCAGAGTTAAACGATGCGGACGTGGATGAGGAAGAACGCTTAAGGGAAGTTTCGTTTTTGGAATATGAAGTCGGTGAGATTGAAGAGGCCGGACTTACTGTGGGAGAAGATGAGGAATTAGAGACACAGTATAAGCGTTTCATCAATGGGAAAAAAATTGTGGAAGCACTCAATCAGGCGTATCAGTATACCGGAGGGATGGATCAGGCATCAGAGCTGACCGGACGTGCGCTAAGGGAACTTTCAGGCGTATCAGTGTATGATGAGAAAATTGCTGATATGGAAGAAACGCTTACGCAGATCGACAATCTGCTAGGTGACTTTAACCGGGAGATTGCAGATTATCTGGATGATACAGATTTTGACGAGGAGACATTTTACCATCTGGAAAAACGTCTGGATGAGATCAATCACTTAAAGTCAAAATATGGAAGTTCTATTGAGGAAATATTAAGTGCATGCGAAGCGAAACAGGAACGGCTGCTCCGGTTAAAAGGTTATGATACTTATCTGGCTGATTTAAAAGAAAAAGTAAAAAACGCGGAGAAAAAACTGCAGAAAAGCTGTGAAAAAGTGTCCGATATCCGCAAAAAATATGCAGAAAAACTGGTTATTGCAGTGACGGAAGCATTGAAAGATCTGAACTTTTTAGATGTTGTATTTGAAATGCGGTTTGACGTGCTGTCAAATTACACAGCAAACGGATACGACGATGCGGAGTTTATGATCTCGACGAATCCGGGAGAGCCGGTACGCCCGCTTGGAAAGGTGGCATCCGGGGGAGAACTTTCAAGAATTATGCTTGCGATAAAAACAGTGCTTGCCGATCAGGACGAGGTGGAGACGCTGATCTTTGATGAGATCGACAGTGGAATCAGCGGACGCACGGCACAGATGGTTTCCGAGAAAATGAATCTTTTAGGACGTACACACCAGATCATCTGTATCACACATCTGCCGCAGATCGCTGCGATGGCGGATGCACATTATCTGATTGAGAAGGCTGTCTCAAACGGCGCAACCGTCTCAAAGATCAGACGGCTTGATACGGCAGAAACCGTGGACGAACTGTCCCGTATGCTTGGCGGTGTTGAAATCACGGATAAGGTAAGAGAAAGTGCGCGGGAAATGAAAGAACTTGCCGCAAAAAAGAAAAAATAAAAATTCCAAAAAAAGGCCGGTGTGTCAGGAAGTGGCAGGGCAGTTTGGATAAATAACAGCGTGAAAAAGAAAAAAGCACATATAATAAAAAGGGGATATCGAAACAGGATATCTTCTTTTTTTGCGAAAGATGGGGAAAACAGGAGAGAGAGAATGAAAAAGATAAGTGCTTATTACAGAATTATACAAAATCTTACCTGTATGGGATTCTTTTTTACGTTGATTTTTGCGGTAAAATCGTTTGAGAATGCTGTGCCGGATGAGATATATGTGAGAGCGGGAGAAACGGTATCTTATGATTTTGATGTTCCGGTCAGTGTTGTGCTAAAGCAGGACAGTACGGAGGTATTTGAATATCTGACAAAAGATTCACCGCTTACGTATTGTGTAAATTGCAGATTATTTGGAATTTTTCCCGTTAAAGATATCACGGTTATGCTGGTGGAACCGGAAACGGTTTATGCCAGTGGAATGCCGGTTGGAATTTATGCGAAAACAAAAGGAGTACTTGTGATCGGGAATGGGGAAGTGGAGAGGGTAGATGGACGGGAGGTAAAGCCGTCAGAAAATCTTGTAAAAAGCGGAGATTATATTGTCAGTGTCAATGGGATGGCAGTCAGCGAGAAAGAAGACCTTGCTGCAGCAGTGAACGAAGCCGGAGGAGGAAAAGATATTCTTGGAATCATGCGTGGCGAGGAATATATTGAGGTTTCCCTGGATCCGGTAAAGAGTGTCAGTGGAAAATATATGCTTGGTGTCTGGGTGAGGGACGACCTTGCGGGAGTAGGAACACTTACTTATTACAAAGCAGATGGAACCTATGCAGCACTTGGACATGCAGTGAGTGACAGCGATACCGGAACAATCATGAGTATGGCGGAAGGGTATCTTTATCATACAGATATTGTAGGCATAAAGAAAGGAAAGTCAGGCACTCCGGGAGAACTTTCCGGTATTATTCAATACGGGGACAGTACAAGAATAGGTTCGATCATGCAAAACACCGGTCTTGGGATTCATGGAGTCTTAAGCGGAAACTTAAAGTGGTTAGAAACCGGGGAGTGTTATGAGGTGCGTTATAAACAGGATATCAGGACCGGAAGTGCGTTTATTGTATCGTCTGTTTCCGGGGAGAGTAAAAAATATGAAGTGATGGTGGAAAGTGTTGATTACAGCGGAAAAGAGGAAAATAAAGGAATCCTGATCCGGGTTACAGACCCTGAACTTTTAGAGCTGACAGGCGGGATCGTACAGGGAATGAGCGGCAGTCCGATCATACAGGACGGGAAACTGATCGGGGCCGTTACACATGTGCTCGTCAATGATCCGACCAGGGGTTATGGGATATTCATTGAGAAAATGCTTTAACATCACAGGCAAATATGGTATTATGAAACAAAAAGTGACAGTTTTTGTAAATGGGTGGCATATGCATACAGAGAGTGAAATAGAGAAATTAGCGGCGGAATATATGGAGGAAGGCCGGACAGCCTTTTTTTCAAAAGAATTAAATAAGGCGGCAACTTTAACGCAGAATGCAATCGATATCTATCGGATGGAAAAAAATTATGAACAGTATGCATTTGCGCAGAATATGATGGGTGTCATCTATGTGTCGCTTGGAAATGAATCGGCTGCAATGGATTGTTATTTAGAAGTGTTAGAGTGTTCAAAAAGACATGGAATAACATCCGTTCTGGCATTGGCGTATAATAACATAGGTTCCAGATATCAGGAGTTACGGCAGCACCAAAAGGCGATTGGATATTTTGAAAGGTCTGCAGATGAACTTGAAAAAGTGACAGACACAGAGAATGAGAATTTTCAGATCAGGTATCTGATTACACACATGAATCTCATGAAGTCCTATGGGGAACTTGACCGGCTTGACGATGCACGCAAGGAACTTCTTAAATTAGAAAAATGCAGCCAGGGTATTGTGAATGAAATGTATCGTTACTCTTATCTGACATTGAAATCAAGACTTTACTGGAACATTGGGGAAAAAGAATATGTGTATGAGCATTTGGATGAATTGATAAAGGGTGGAATTGATGATTCAAATGCAGCAGATTATATTGAAGATGTAAGTGACTTGTGCGGCCTGCTGAAAGATATGCAGGAGTTTGACAAGTGGAAAAGAGTGATTCTGGCATTTGAGCAGCATGCAAAGAAACAGAACAGCATTTATTATGAAATGATTCTCAATGAAATGTGGCTGGATTACTATAAGGAGCTTGGGGACAACGAGCAGTATGTAAAGCTCTGCATTCACTATGTAGATGTGGCTCAGCAGCAGAAAAAAGCAGACAATGAGGAACGTGCATGTGCGATCGACTTAAAGATTGAACTTCAGGAAAAGGAAGAACAACGCAGACATGCGGAGATACGTTCCAATCAGGATGCACTGACAGGTCTGGGCAACCGTTATATGTTAGAGAAAGACGCTGTGGATGTGATTGAACATGCAATAAAAACAGGCGAAAAGATTGCTGTCGGAGTGATTGATATCGATTGTTTTAAACAGCATAATGATACATATGGGCATATTCAGGGGGATCGTTGTCTTCAGCATGTTGCTGATGTTTTGAAGAATGCCGTGGAAAAACGTGGGAAAGCATACAGATTTGGCGGAGACGAGTTTGTTCTGCTCATCCAGAACGGGGAAGAAAATACGATCACTTCCATTGCAGAAACGATAAAAAAAGAACTGCAGCAGCTGCATATAGAGGATAAGGATTCTGGCAGACAGGCAGCCGTCACGATTTCACAGGGATATGCAAGTTTCCTGCCAAGCAGACAGGAAAGCAGAAATAGTCTGATTGAACATGCGGATAAAGCATTGTATGAAGTAAAAGAAAACGGAAGGGATGGATTTCGTATTATTGTAGAATAATTCATAATTTATGTAAATTTTTGCGCTTGACGACTACATTCGACAAAATAATTTGAGTGAAAATAAGTATCATCAATTTACAAATAATTTATGATAATAGAAAGTTCGCGAGGCGCACTTTCTATTGTTTTGTCACAGGAGGGTTTGAAATGGAAAAATTAAGTGTAGCAATTGCTGATGATAATGAGATAATGTTACAGTTATTAGGGGATATTATCGAAAGTGATGATGAGTTGAATGTGGTAGGAACAGCAAAAGACGGTGAGGAAGCTTATCGTGTGATAAAAACAAAAGAGCCGGATATCGTGCTGCTTGACATAGTAATGCCAAAGTTAGACGGACTTGGGGTACTTAGCCGTGTGAACAAGGATAAAACGATCAAAAAACACCCGGCATTTATCATGATCAGTGCAATCGGACAAGATCGTATCACGGAAGATGCGATCAACATGGGGGCATCGTATTACATTATGAAACCATTTGATAATGATATGATCATTGACCGGATCAAACGGATCAAAAACCGCAGTGTGCCCGGAATGGAAAAACGTAAGATAAATGCATATGAAAAGGCAGAGCCGGTCAGCGAGCGCAGTCTTGAAGCGGATGTGACGGAGATCATCCATGAGATCGGTGTTCCGGCACATATCAAAGGATATCAGTACTTAAGGGATGCCATTGTTATGTCCGTGAATGATATGGAGATGTTAAATTCCATCACAAAGATCCTATACCCGACGATTGCAAAGAAATACCAGACAACATCAAGCAGAGTGGAGAGAGCGATCCGTCACGCGATCGAGGTAGCATGGAGCAGGGGAAAGATGGATACGATCGATGAGATGTTCGGTTATACGATCCACAATGGAAAAGGAAAGCCGACCAACTCAGAATTTATCGCGCTGATCACAGACCGTATTCGTCTGGAACATAAAATGTATTAATACTTTTCAGAAAAGTAAAAAAGAGTTATAATATTCTTTAGATTTTCAAAAGTTTATAGAAGAATAAATTTTTGGGGCTGGAGGGTTTATGACATGAAAAAAATATTATTTGCGGCTTCAGAAGCTGTGCCTTTTATGAAAACCGGAGGACTTGCAGATGTAACAGGCTCATTGCCAAAATATTTTGACAAGAAGAATTATGATGTGAGGGTCATTCTTCCAAAATATGTCTGCATGGAAGAACGGTGGAAAGGACAGCTTCATTTTTTATGCCATTTTTATGTGAATTTAAGCTGGAGGAAACAATACGTTGGGATTTTTGAAACAACGTATGATGGAATTACTTACTATCTGGTCGACAATGAATTTTATTTTGCGGGAAATGCACCGTACAACAATATTTATGAGGACGTGGAGAAGTTCGCATTCTTTTCAAAAGCAGTGTTAGAGGCATTGCCGTATCTTGATTTCTGTCCGGATATCATCCACTGTCATGACTGGCAGACGGGACTGCTTCCGGTATTTTTGCGTACTTTATATGGAGATGAGGAATACTATACGGGTATAAAGACGGTATTTTCCATCCATAATCTGAAATTTCAGGGAAGATGGAAACTGCCTGCAGTTATGGATATTACCGGACTGCCGGAACAGATTTTTACCTCAGATAAGTTAGAGTCTTACGGTGAGGCGAATTACTTAAAAGGCGGTGTGGTCTATGCAGATGCAGTCACCACAGTCAGTCCGACTTATGCCTATGAGATCACGACACCAGAGGGCGGTGAAGGATTAGAAGGACTTATGTATGCGTGCAGGGATAAACTTTCCGGTATTTTAAATGGCCTGGATTATACAGAATATGATCCACAGAAAGATGTCTATCTGACCAATCATTATAACGAGGTGAATTATAAGGAAGGAAAGGCACTCAACAAAACACGTCTGCAAAAAAATGTGTATCTTCCGGTAGACGGGGACGTATTTCTGATCGGTATGGTATCGCGTATGACAGACCAGAAAGGGTTTGATCTGATCGCATATATCATGGATGAACTGCTCAGTACCGAGCGTGTCCAGTTTGTTGTGGCAGGAACCGGAGAGGCACGATATCAGGATATGCTGTCTTACTTTGCGGGAAAATATCCGGATAAGATGAAGGTACATATCGGCTATTCAGAGGAACTTGCCCATCAGATTTATGCCTCCTGTGATGCATTTTTGATGCCGTCTTTGTTTGAGCCTTGTGGTTTAAGCCAGCTGATGAGCCTTCGTTATGGCACGGTTCCGATCGTGCGTGAAACGGGTGGTCTTAAGGATACCGTCATTCCGTATAATGAATATACGAAAGAGGGAACCGGATTCTCCTTTGCAAATTATAATGCGCATGAGATGTTAGCGACGATCCGTTATGCGTTATCCGTATTTTACCAGCATAAAAATGACTGGGATATACTGATAAAACACGGTATGAGTCAGGATTTCTCCTGGAACGCATCGGTGGCAGAATATGAAAAGTTGTACGACAGTCTGATGACAAAGTTTACATGGTAATACGGTCACTTTTTTGAAAAATAATTTACATGGTAATACGGCTGCTTTCCCTTGAATAATAATATACATGGTCGGAGAGAATATCCTCTGTGGAAAGCTGTGTGGCATTGACTTCCTGAACCATTTCCGAGAGTTCCCGATAGGACTGCTGACGGGTATCTGCGGGACTGTTTGCGGAGGATAGCAGAGGATCAGCCGGTGTGGCAAAAGAATTGACGGGAATGATGAGAACTTCGTGGATGCTGCTTGGAAGGATATAAAGATCACTTCTTAAGTGCTCTGCGAAGTTTTTTAGCAGATCCTGATACAGGATACATGCAGAGCCGTTTAATTTTGTATGATTGGACAGCACATACATCGGAAAAGGTGCCGGTGGAGCAAGGATGGCGGAGCTGTCGTCACCGGAAAGAAGTTCTTTTAGCACGTCGCTCATATTGCGAAGCTCATAATGCTGGAGATCCGGTGTGTTTTTGCATGCAAGTGCATACAGGTCATCTTTTGTGATATTCCAGAAGGAAAGATGATGGTTATGGATCAGGATCGTGGCAGAGCTGCCAGAGGCTGACGGAGAGCAGGAAATCTTTTCTTCTGAAAATGACTGGCTGATATCGTCCGGATCAATGCCGATCAGACAGTTGAATACGATCGCCAAATCAAGAAAACGAAAATGGGGAACATCTGTTAACAGCGCCTTGTTGCGCTCGTAATTGATCAGCTTAAAGATAATGCGGGACTGAACCTTCTCATAGCATGTGAAAAAGGAAATATCAACACTGTGGGCGGGTTTGTTCTGCTGATAAATGTCCCTGATCTCGGTGCAGATATCAGAAATGGGCCGGCCGTTTTCATATGCATGAAAATAGTCATTCAGATAAATGGTCGGTGAGATATTGCAGCCCGGAGTTAAAACGGTCAGACCGTCTAAGTGGGTATTGTTATTTTTTAAAATGTCCTGCAGGATAATGGAAACGTCAGAACCAAATGCGTCCTGTAAAGATTGTCTGATCTGCTGTTTAAATGTCTGATATGTCATAAAGACCTCCTGTAAATACGAATCTATCCACGATAAATCCGCGGTGCAGGAGAAGATATTACTGTTTCTAAAATGGGGAAAGTCCACGCAAAACACTGCGTGGACTTACTATAACACATGCATACTACAAATGCAAGAAAAATTATTCGGATTTTAATTTTTTCCAGAGATAGCTGTAAAGCGAAGTTGTGGATTCATCAAACTGTTTGTACACGGTACAGTTATCCAGTGTTTCCTGTGGCGGGAAAATGGTGGTATCACTCAGAGTCTCATCGTCAAGTGCATCAATCACAGCAAGGTTTGGTGTGGCATAGCAGACATAATCAAAATTTTTCATGGCAACGTCCTCACGGCATAGGAAATCGAGAAATTTTTCAGCATTTTCCTGATTTTTACAGCTCTTTGGAATGAACCAGGAATCGATCCAGAGGTTGGAACCTTCTTTTGGAACCGTATAGGAGAGGTCATCATTTAATTCTATCGCAGTGGCTGCTTCCCCGGAATAAACTAATGCCATTGCCGCATTTCCGGCAGCCATTTCATCGGAAGTCTCATCCACATAATAGGCGTACACAAGAGGTTTTTGTTTGATCAGAAGATCAACGGCATTATTCAGCTCGGTCTCGTTTTCTGTATTGATGTCATAATTTAACAGGCGAAGAGCCGGGACAAACGAATCACGGACAGAATTCTGCATAATGATGGAATCTTTGTAGTGTTCATCCCACAGGATATTCCAGGAGGACACCTCATCATCTGTGACCATCGTGGTATTGTAGAGGATGCCGAGCGTTCCGTAAAAATAGGGCATGGAGTAAGAGACATCCGGGTCAAAGATCCTTGCCGCATCGATGATCGACGGATCAATATTTTGGTAATTCGAAAAACTGCTGAAGTCGATCTTATTTACTTCGCCCTCCGAGATCAGACGTTCTACCATATAGTCGGAAGTGCAGATTAAGTCATAACCGATCGAACCGGCTTTATATTTCGTATACATTTCCTCCGGGCTTTCATATTCTTCTAATTTAACATGGATGCCGGTTTCCTGTTCAAACAGTTTTAAAACAGAACTGTCCATATATTTTCCATAATTTAAAACGACCAGCGAATTATCGTCAGCGGTATTTTTTGTTCCACAGCCTGCGGCAAAAAAAGCGCCGAGAAGTAAAAGCGGAAAAACAATATATTTTTTCATGATATCCTCACGATCTGCCGGATAATACGGCGTATCTGTAATTACTGGCTGTTCTTAGACGATCTGCGGTTCATGACAAGCAACAGCAGAAATGCGGCAAAAAACAGCAGTGTGGAAAGTGCATAAAGCTCCGGACGTACACCTTTTCGAAGTTCTGTGTAGAGCATGGTCGAAAGTGTGTTCACACCGGCACCCTTGGTAAAAAAGGTGATGGAAAAATCATCCAGGGACATGGTGACAGCCATTAAGAATCCGGAAAACACACCGGATTTGATATCCGGCCAGGTCACTTTATAAAAGGCATAAAGCGGGGAGGCACCAAGATCTAAGGCCGCTTCATAGGTGTTCCGGTTTACCTGCTTTAATTTTGGAAGTACATTTAAAATCACATACGGGATATCAAATGTAATGTGTGCAATGAGCACCGTTACAAAGCCCAGATTTAAAAATTTTACAAAAAGCAGCATGAGTGATATTCCGGTCACGATATCCGCGTTTAACAGCGGGATGTTGGTTGCACCGAGCATCAGTGTGGTGCCACGTTTTTTCATCGCACTGATGCCGATGGCAGCGAGTGTGCCGATCAGCGTGGAGAGTACTGCGGCGCAAAGTGTGATCTGCAGCGTCATGATCAGTGCGTTCATGATCGTTTTGTCTGTAAAACAGGAGGCGTACCATTTTAAAGTAAATCCGCCCCATACGACTCTTGATTTGGAATTGTTAAAGGAAAGAACGACCAAAACAAGAATCGGAAGATATAAAAATAAAAAGATGACCGCAAGATAAATGCGGGATGCAGCCTTCTTTACCATACAGCAGTTCCTCCCTGATCTTTATCAAAAATATTCATGACCGCCATACTTGCGATGACGAAAATCATAAGTACAACGGAAAGTCCGGAGCCCAAATTCCAGTTACTTCCCTGCATAAATTCCTGTTCAATGACATTTCCGATCAAAAGCACTTTACCACCGCCGAGCAGATCGGAGATCACGAAAGAGGTAAGAGCCGGAACGAAAACCATGACGATTCCGCTGATCACGCCGGAGAGTGTCAGCGGAAAGATAATGCGGATCAGTACGATCCTTGAATTTGCACCCAGGTCTTTTGCAGCTTCGATAACGTCCGGTTTGATGCGCGCTATGGAGTTATAGATCGGCAGGATCATAAATGGCAGAAAGTCATATACCATGCCGAATACAACGGCGGTCGGTGTATTTAACATTTTCACCGGGCCAAAGCCAAAGAGACCAAACAGTGCGTTTACGATACCGTTGTTGGAGAGTAAAAGCCGCCAGGCAAGGATACGCAGCATAAAATTCATCCACATCGGAAGTACAAATAAAAATACGACAAAACTCTGATGCTTAAAATGAAAACTGTTTAAGATCATCGCAAGCGGATAGGCAAGCAGCAGACAGACTACTGTACAGAAAAATCCGAGCTTTAAGGAAAGCAGAATGGATTTTACATGTACCGGGTCTGCAATCGCTGCGATATTGTCCCAGGTAAAAGCACCCGAAGTATTTGTAAACGCATAATATAAGATAATAACGATCGGCAGCAGGATAAATCCGATTATCCATACCAGATAAGGTCCTGCTAAAAGCTGTCTGCCTAATTTACGCATCGATCTCCACGGCCTCCTCATCCTCAGATTCCGGTTTGTTCATGATCTGGATGTTAAACGGGATCACGTTGATGCCGACATGCGTGCCCACCGGATACATTTTTGTGGTGTGAACCAGCCATTCATAGCCGTTTGCCATAATGCTGATCTCATAGTGTACACCCTTAAAGATGATGGATACGATGTCACCATCCATAAAACCGGCACCAGGCTCTATGATCTCGACATCCTCCGGACGGATTACAACATCGACCGGCGTATTACAGCCGAATCCCTCGTCGACACATGGGATCTTCACACCTAAGATCTCCACAACTTTATCCTGGATCATGGTTCCGTTTATGATGTTGCTGTCACCGATAAAGTCGGCAACAAATGCATTGACAGGCTCATTGTAGATCATCTCAGGTGTACCGATCTGCTGGATGTACCCCTGGTTCATGACAACGATCGTATCGGATATGGTAAGTGCTTCTTCCTGATCATGGGTAACGAACACGAACGTGATGCCAAGCTCATTTTTCAGGCGGATCAGCTCGTACTGCATGTCCTGGCGGAGCTTTAAGTCGAGGGCACCGAGCGGTTCGTCTAAAAGGAGAACTTTCGGTTCATTTACAATGGCGCGCGCGATCGCGATACGCTGCTGCTGGCCGCCGCTCAAAGAATCAATAGAGCGGTTTTCAAAACCCTCAAGATTCACTAATTTCAGTGCATAACGGATTTTATCATTGATATATTCTTTGCTTTTTTTCTTGATCCGCAGACCAAATGCGATATTTTCCGCGATTGACATATGCGGGAAAAGGGCATATTTCTGGAAAACAGTATTTAAGTTACGCTCGTTTGGCGGCAGGGACGTGATATCTTTGCCGTCAAAGACAACGCTTCCTGCATCCGGAGTCTCAAAACCGCCGATGATGCGGAGGGTGGTTGTCTTTCCACAGCCGGAAGGACCGAGGAGTGTGATAAATTCATTTTCACGGATATATAAATTTAAGTCATCTAATACGATGTGATCGCCGTAGGATTTTGAAATACCTGTCAGATTGATTAATTTTTTGCTCATTTGTGTTCAAAACGCTTCTTAATATAGTAAAAAACGTTATCCCTTTCTAAATGGTATGTAAAATACAGATTAAAAACTTGGAGGTGTGGAAACCCAGATCAGGATGGCATCACGGTTGCCGTTATTTTCCAGCCGATGTTTTTTCCCCGCCTGGAAATAGAAAGATTCGCCTGCCCGGACGGTATAAGTTCTTCCACCGTAAAAAACACGCACGGTTCCTTTTAATACATAGCCGAATTCTTCGCCTGCATGTGGCAGATGCGTGTCGGAGGAACCACCGGGTTTTAAAGTAAGGCGCACCGGCTCCATGCTGTTCTTCTGGGCATTTGGTATGATCCATTCGATCATTTTATTTCCATCTTCGCTGATTTTTTCAAAATAATCATCTTTTTCAAATACGATCTGTTCCGGTTCTTCGTCCGTAAAAAATTCGGCAGGAGTTGTGCCGAGACATTGTATGATGTCAAGCAGTGTGCCGATGGACGGAGAGTTCTGGTTGCGTTCCAGCTGGGAAATAAATCCCTTGGTCAGTTCAGAGCGGTCAGCAAGTTCCTGCTGTGTCAGACCGTACTGGATACGAAGCTCTTTCATACGCTTTCCGATATCCATGCGAACCTCCATTCTTGCGTGTGAAAAATGTTATTTTTCAGACTAATCTCAATTCTGCAATTTTTTGGTAACTGTAAAAATATATGTTTTGTTTACAATAAGTAAACAAGACTATTTTATGCATTTTATAGGAAAAGTCAATAGAAAATAAGCTTTAAAAAAATATAAAAAAGGTCTTGCTTTTTTTATATAAATTATATATAATGAATAAGTGTGGCGTGAGTCGAAAGACAACACACCTCAGATTGCCAATATGGCTCAGTTGGTAGAGCAACGCATTCGTAATGCGTAGGTCGTCGGTTCGAGTCCGACTATTGGCTTATGGATTCCGGAATGCCGGATGGATGAGAGAGCAAGTGGTTCCTGAAAAGTTCCGCTTGCTTTTTTCGTTCGCAGGAAATTGCGTTCTATAACAGGATTTTTCCTGTATCAGGATATGAAAGGATACGGTATTATGGCAGAAGCAAAAAATACAATTTTAATTGGAATTGCAGGGGGAACAGGAAGCGGAAAGACGACGTTGGCAGATAAAGTGGTTGACAGCTTCGGACGTGATGAAGTCAGTATTCTTCGCCATGATAATTATTACAAACGCCATGACGAGATGAACTATGAGGATCGCTCAAAGTTAAATTATGATCACCCGGATGCGTTTGATACAGAACTTTTATGTGAACATATCAAAGAGCTGAAAAAAGGAAAGGCGATTCAGATGCCGGTCTATGATTATACGATCCACAATCGTTCCGATAAGACGATCCTAGTGGAACCTGCACCGGTCATTGTATTAGAGGGTATTTTGATCTTTGCAGAGCCGAGTCTCTGTGAACTGATGGATATCCGTGTGTTTGTAGACACCGATGCGGATGTCCGTATTCTGCGCAGAATCGTAAGAGACGTAAAAGATCGTGGACGTTCGTTAGACAGTGTCATAAATCAGTATTTAACGACGGTAAAACCGATGCATGAGCAGTTTGTGGAGCCGAGCAAACGGCGTGCAGACATCATTATCCCGGAAGGCGGGGAAAATGCAGTTGCGTTGGAGATGCTGATCCAGAGAGTAAGAAAACATTTAGAGGAAGCATAGAGTTAAGAGGTACAAATGAGAGACTGACGGGCATATATAATGCTGTAAAAATCGCACCAGGACGAGATGAAAATCCGCTTTGGTGCGATTTTTTTGCCCCCGAATCTTCATAGGAAACTACGTCCTGTGATCAAAAAGTCCTCAGGGCAGACCGTCTTTTAATAGAGAAAGGATTTAGGTACAGCATCTGCCATGGCTTTGTAACCGGCACTACTCGGATGCAGATGATCGCCACTGTCATAGCCGGCTTTGAATGCTGCAGGATGATCAGGATCCTGTACTGCGAGGTCGAAGTCGATACATCCCTCAAAACCGTCCGTCAGGCGGATCCATTCATTCACCTGATTTTTTAACTCTTCACGGAAAGGTGCATAGGTGCGCCAGCCTTCGATTGGAAGCAGTGTCCCGATATAAACAGATAATCCCAGGGCATGTGCCTGATCAACGTACCATTTGAGACCGTCTATGAGTTCTTCTGCAGTTGGAAGATCACTCATGGGGCGGAATGGATTGATGTCGCATCCGACCGGGTGAATGATGTCATTGATCCCCTGCTGGATAATGATGGTGTCTGCGCCGGAAGTTGGTATTTCATGTGAAAAACGGTTACTTCCCTTTAAACCGTACGAATCATAGGTAATACAGTCATACTGGCGGAGAATTCTGGTACCGCTCGCAGCACGGCGTATAACGGAAGTATGTTTTTTCCCTTCCCGTAACAGCCGGAGCATCAGTTCGTCCGGCCATGCCTGCGCAGTGATGGAGTCGCCATAGCAGATCACGGCATGATTGTCCGGAGATGTCAAAATATCAATGTTACTCAGAAAATAAAACCAGTTTGTCGTTTTGCTTGTATCAAGGGGAAGCCTGCCGGCAGAAGTCTGATCTTCCAGTGAAAAAAATCCTTTTGAGAGAGGGCCTGTGATCAGAACTGCTGACTGCATCAGGGTAAAATCCGCAAAATAAAGGTTGACACAGAGAGTCTGGCATGCCTGGACCTGAAAGAAAATGTCATCACTTATGATGCGCTCGTGTGCGTCGATCGTCACGGAAGAATTTCCGGAAAAAGTAATCTGTGCTGTTGCAGATTCCTGCATGGGACAGGAAAGATTTATTTTTCTTGTAATGTCATCGCAATTAAAATCACAGTCTGCGATGGAGACAGTTGCTTTCGTGATGGAAACAGGTTCACTGCCGCAGTAATTATCAAAGGTAAATCTTAAAGCAGTTCCATCAAACGGCGCATAGACCGGATAGCGGAGTGTGATATCTTTTGCATAGCTCTCAGGGCGGTGTTCTGCGATTGAAACTGCATTTCCCCACATGGAACACCATGTCTGGTTTTTATTTATTGTTGTATTCATCGGGTTCTCCATTTCTGCCAGAAATTTTTGGATTCATAGGAAAATGTGTCCTGTGAATTTTGTATCAGTATACATCCTTTTAGAGGGAGGGTAAAGTGAAACATGGATTTTCCTTGACTTCACCACTGTATCATGTTATTATCACAAACAGAGTGAACAAAGCGTTCATGAAGGGGTACACCACCGCGGTAGACCATGCAAAAACAAAAAACGCTTATTTTTCAAACAAAATTTAATGTTTTGGATTTCATTTACACCATTTTTACACCAAATTAGAAATCCTTTGTATGACATATAATTGTGAAATGAGGTATATACAAAATATGTGTAAACCTCATTTCTTTTTATAAGGAGTCCTAAAATGAAATGTTTTCTTGATAAAGATATAAACAAATGTCCATATTTTTTACCAGCAGAAGAGGAGTGCATATCAAAATCTAAGTGCAGTTTTCAAGAAAAAATTGATCCTAAAATTGATTGCGGATATATTCGTAAGGAACGTTGGTATGAAAAATATTATAAAAATCGTAAAAAATAGGGAACTACAAATAAACGTAGTTCCCTTAAATTATTCAATGCTACACAACACATGGTCATGTAATCGGCTCTTAGGCTCTTATTTTTTTCAATTCTGCAATATCCTGCTGCATTGATTTAATCTGATCTTTTATCTCTGCATTTTGTTTTTCTACTGCATCAACACGTTTCCACAACTCCTGAATCACATATGTGTTCAATGCGATAAATTCTTCATACCTTAATGAATAAATATACTCTGGATTGCCATTTTCATCTAAGATAGGTTCGTTGACTTCTTCGCCATCAACCAATTTACTGTCAATTTTTTGATCTTTGCAGAATCCAGCAAAATCGAGATCTGTTAAGCCACATTCTGACATTGCCTGCTCTACATCCTGTGCTATAAAACCGATATGTGTTCTGCCAGATGTACCATCTTTAAATAAAAATGATACTGGCTGTAATTTCATAAAAAACTGTAAATGCTTATCTGTAAGTGATTTAATATCATCTTTATAATTTTTATCAGAAGTTGATATCGAACTTGATGTAACGTATAATTGTGAAAATCTATAATTTCCAGAACCAAGGCTAATAGCTCCGTTCATTCCAACACCATTAGATTCATATGTTCTAACATGGTTATCATCTGTTATAGTCATTGCTCTATTTGTTACTCTATTTCTTATTCCCTGAACCAGGATATATGTCGGATTATAGACATACATATTAGTTCCATCGCTACCACCCCATATCCAGGCTGGGGTTTCATTTTTACCACTCCAATTCCAGTTTTTATTACAGGATGCAGACGTTGATAACTTGGAATTTAATAAATCTGTCACACTTCCGACATTTCTTATTGTTATAGAATTGCATGTAATGTTTCCACTCCTGCAATCTATTCCGACAGTCATTCCTTGACCAGAACAACCGTCTACAAATCCAACTCCGTACCATGATTTGATGATTAGATTTGCAACGTCAGCCCCATTTCCATCTCCGTTACCATTAAAAATTCCTGTATTGCTTGTTGTCTGAACACCGAGAACCATTCCATTGGAATCTGAAGCCGTACTACCTGGTAACTTATGTTGTCCAATAATAGTGCCAGTCATTGTTCCACCCGATAATGGTAAGTAGTTACCCTTTGCTAAACTGCTGCTTAATAAATTTATTTCCCTCTGGAAAAGATTTAAACTTGGAACAGCACATTGATTTGTACCAGTCACTTCTTCTTTTTCATCATATACCATAACATGTCCAAGCGGATGAGTGTTGCCAATGCTTGTTATTGCCTCTATTTTTTTGTGCGCTGTTAAATCAGCTGATGTGGCAGCACCGATGTTTTCCGGTGTGAGGTTAACATTTCCTGTTCTGTAATTTTTCTCAGCGTCTCCTTTGATCCCAGTTAAAGAACTTCCATTAGACCATTTTTGAACCAATTCCGAAGTAATACCATCTAAAACAGATTTATTATTATGAGAATGTTTTTTGTTATTTGCATCATTCCAATCGGTTCTTTCATTTGGAGTAATATGAATTGTATTATTTCCTGTATGAGTATCTAATTCATTTTGATTTGCTTTTGTTCCTATAGATTTATCTAATGCTTCTACAACAGATTTGTTTTTTTCGATGGCATCTGCAACTTCTTTTAATGTATCCATTGTTTCGGGAGCACCATTGATTAAATCTGCTATTTTTTGATCTGTGTATTTATTTGAATTGGCATAAGCACCATCAATTGCTTTCTGTTGTGCCGTGGAAACAGGTTTATCAACATCAGAAGTATTATCAACGTTCCCTAATTGAATCTGACTTTTTGTTGTTTTATGTGGGTTATCGAAATTATTAATATGTCCAAGTAATGAAGAGATGGCTTTTTGAATTTTTCCAAACGCAATAGACAATTTTTCTCCACTAGAGATATTTTCAAATTCCTCAGCTTCTTCATATGTTGGTGTCTGATCATTTGTTGTAACATTTGGCACATTGCCGAGTCCAACTTGTTCTTTATTTACTTTATGTGGATTCATAAAATCAATCAAATGTCGAATCATTTTTTGAATAATATTAGATTCGATGACAGATTCTATTTCTTCATCATTTATTACTGATTTTTTAACAATAATATTAAACTTTCTTGTAGATATAGTTTCTTTTGGAGTTATGAACTGTAATTCTGCTTCACAAATACCTGATACACATGTTGCTTGTTCTGACAATATAATGGATATTGTACCATCATCATTCCTAAACAAATGATCAGCATCGTCTTCATCTATATATACATATGTATTGTCTGGTTTTGAAATTTTTAAAAGTATTCTTACTTCTGAAGGAATACTATATGGTTTCCCATTATCAGACAAAGTAATAAGAATATTTCTTGAATCTGCATCATCTTGACTACAATGCACATTCTGCACTCTTGATATTGTCAAGTCCAATGTGATTTTTTGATTAAAAACTAAACTCATTTATTGTATACATCTCCTTCCTAAATTCCAACTTTCCGAATAGGAGAGTAGGTTATTTTAATTTTGCAATCTAAATTAGGCGTAAAGGTGTTACACCGTTCTTCATAATTGTTAATAATTCGTGGGAAGAAATAGTTGAAGTCATTTGCTAAATTATGAGACGAGAGAGAAGAAGTAATAAGTTGATTTTTTCCATCAATTGTTATTACCTCGCCAGATTTGCAATTTCTTAGTATAAAAAATTTTGTATCCATAGAATTTGTCAACTTAAAATTTCCTTCTGATAAAATAGTAATTTCCATATCTGGTCTAAGAGAATTGTTCAAATCTGTAGTCTCATCTGAGTTATCCCACAAATTAAAAGAAGTACCTGCCGAGCATTCATACTCAGTAGATACTTCATCCATAAAAGCAAATGGTGCATCCGTATATAATGTTAGTTCTAAGCCTAATATTTGGTCATTTAAGACGATTTGTTTTGAACTGAATGTTCCATTCCAATATACGTGTTCATAGCCTTCCTTGTCTAATTTAAAGCGTTTGTACCCATCTTTACGACACAACCATCGTTGTATAGCTGAAACTTCCTCGAATGAAAGTCTCATTTCTTCTTGATTTTTTAATCGACATGGATTCTTACAAATCTGAAAAGTAGCTGATAAAGCTGTATCGTAAGTGGAAGAATATAAATTAAACCTATTACTGCCGATGGGCTTTATCTGATTAAAAGTAACATCTGCTCCAGAAGAGACGGTTTCTATACCGCCTCCACTATCAAAAAAACAGAGCATCATACCATAATCAGATAGCATTTCACCAGCATATTCAAAATCTGTACATCCTTTCATGTTTTATTCCTCTGTAATTAAATTGAAACTCATTAAGACTGCAAGCATCTGAGGTGAGATAGTTACGTTCGACAATGATTTCATATCAATAGATTTTAATTCATCTACATCTACCTCCTCTGAAAATAAAGTAGACATTCTTTTGTTAAATTCTTTCTTGTTTATAATTTCTTTCACAGAACCATCATCGTTTGTAACAACCTGTCCATTTTCTTTTAATGCGCAATCGGCAACAATTTTATTCCTTTTCTCATCTAATACCTGTTTTGGTACAGATAATATTTTTATATTATTCACAATAGTAACAGCGGTATTTAAGTTTACTTCCTTAGTAGCAAGAAACGAAAATACCTCACTGATATTTAAGATATCAATTCCTTTTAATTTCATCCTCTGACTCCTTTTTATTATTATAATTAACTATTTATTCTACCTTCTAATGCTTCTATTCTCGATTTTAGACTATTGACTTCATTTTGTGTTGCAGCACCGATGTCTGCCAAAGTCCACCCGATATTATCTGAACCGTCAAAAACCCTTCCAGCACGACCTATCGTAAGAGTGCGTGGAGTTTTTAATTTTGTTGCAGTGGAAGAGTTACCATTTATAGAACCTCTACAGTCAATATTATTACATGAAATATCGTTTGATGCATTGATAAAATCACATTGAATATAATTAGAAACATCAAGAGAGTTCATCCGACATCCAGCACCACCAACTTGTAAGAACCATGCATCACTTGTATACATCCAAGAAAGTGCTTTTTCATACCTAGCCTCAAACCCGCCTTCGTCCTCTGCGTGCCACATCATTAAAGCATTATTTAAGTAAATATTTCCCTTTACGGACAATCCGTTCGTTGTATTATAAGTCAATAGACCATTTCCAAAACTAAAAGAAGCTTTAGAAATAACAGATCCATCAGAATTTACGACAAAATTATCATTATTGTTTCCACCAATCCCAATACTTCCACCACGAAGAGTTGCTCCTGTAATTGTTGATTTGGAGATTACTGATCCGTCTTCATTTACAACGAAATTACCATCGCCTATGTTTATCTTTCCACCATCAAAGCTACAGCCGTTGACATTTCCTGTCAAATTCAAATTGCCATTATCATCTACATAAAAAATATCTGTATTATATTTAGAAATTTTCAATAATTTTGCTACACTATTTGGATTGACAGTAAATGTGTTTATTCCATTTGTAATTCTTAAGCCATCAATATTAAATGTCATAGAATTATTAAGGTTATATATTCCAAGATTTTCCCCAATAATTAATTTGCCAACAATAGTATCTCCAATAACACCCATAGTAGTTACTTCATTACCTGTTTCTGGATCAATATAAATATACTTGCCTACAGCAGCCTTAACAGATTTCCAACCATCATCAGTCACGTATAAACCACTATTAATCCAACGTGACTGGCATAAATCGTATGTATCAATTAAATCGTCATATGTTCTACATAAAATACCACTAGAATCATATACGACATTTTGATTATCAGCATTATTTACAATTTTTGTTGTAGTAGCTTCCATTCCTTTCTGTACCCAGTTTTGAACATACTTAGAAGCAGCAACATTATTTTTTACTTTTTGAGCTGTATATGAGAATGAAGATGCCATAGATTGTGCATTTTCAATAACACTTTGAATATCAGATGAACCAGACCATGTTCTTTCAACAGTAGAAAATTCAACCTCAATTTTTGAAATATCAGAATAGAAAATTTTATAAGAGAGTAATCTTAAATAATATATCTTCTCATCTACACATACATGAATCCAATTACCTGTTTCAAATTTATTCACAATAGGTTTAAATTCTGGAAGTGCAAGAAGATTATTGATAGTAGAAGTAACTGTATATTGTACATGACTTGCTTTATATAACTCTTTCTTTGCAGCGTCAATCAGTTCCGTTGCACGAGTTACTAGCTCACCATTATCTAATCCATCAGAGATATAATTATCATTCTGATAGGTATCTTCCATACGAAATGCACAAAATTTTGTCCACATATCCTTCCAAAGATATGTTTCTAAGTTTAATTCATCTTGCAGAGAATTTTGAATATCATATACAGTGCCAGATTTATTATCATAGTTATATAATCTATGGACAGCATCAATTTGTAACTGTCTTTTATTCATTTCTGATTCAAGCCAACCAACTCGATTACTATACCAAGTCTGATATTTATTCTTTAATTCTTCCTGTTCAGATTCAAGAATAATACCTAAAACATTACCAAAAGAATCCTTTAGACTACTCAAATAGTCGAAGCTGTAATAAGCCAATTCAGATTTAAAATCAGCATCAGATGTTTCTAAGTCTTTTAAGTCTTTATAATTCGTATCAAGCTTATTTAAACATCTTTGGATATTCTGTTTGAGATATGTTTCCATATCATTATTTACAATAATAGATATCTCATTTCCTGTGAGAGTAATTGTATTATCCTCAATGCTTGTGAGTTTAAATTTACCTTTCCAAGCATGATTTGTTTTGTCATATGAAGCATCTACAATTTCCACTTTATACAATGCAGTATTAATTAATGCTTTACAAGAACCAAGCACAGTATTTGATACAACACTTGTTGCAACCATTGATAAATCTGATTTAACTGCAACAGGCGATAAATTAGAAGATGTCAATAAATTCATTGTCTCTTGGATTGTCAAATTATCCATTTCTATTGTTTTACCCATAGAAGTCTGCAAAATTAATCCAATATCAATGCAGTCAAAACATAGCGAAGCAATATTTTTATATCCAACAATAGGAGATGAGATAGTATTATATCTATCAACTTTATTGCCGTCATCATCTATTTTTGGATAATGTTCATTTACATATTTGACAATCTGATTATATTGGTTAACTTCATTCGAAGAAAAGTTAAATGCTCTGCTATTTATACATTCTTGATAGTTTGCATTATATGCTTTGATTTTCTCGACTAAATCACTCGGCATATTCTCATACATTTCATCAGAAAAATTGATAATATAATTTGTACCACTTGGATTTGCGATAGCAACAGCAGAAGACATTAAATCGTCTCCACCAACAATATAAAAACAATTCTTTAAACTATCATCACTACTTTCAATAGAAGCAGAAGTAGAAAGATTCTCTTTTGAAATATAAATTGTTGTATCTTCACCATAAGCACCACCAATATTTGTACTTCCACATTCAGGACATTTATCATGAAAATCTCCACGATACCCACAATCTTTGCATGTATTACAAAGATCATATGCATTTATAGTTCTTGTCGTTGAATCGAAAGTGAATAAACATTGGTAATCATCTGAGATTTCGCCAGTTAATTCGTCATATACATTGCTGTCATTAATATAGTACTGAAACCATGATTTTAAATTTTTCAAAGAAGTATCAACATGACCAATTTTATAATTCGATGCTTTGTCTAAAATACGATGTATAAGAGAAGAGTTATATAATTTCTTATACATTTCACTTCCTTCTGAAAAAGCAGATAAATCACGATAAAAAATAGTTGGGTAGTTCTCATCATAATCATCTCTCGCAATATCATATTCTGTATTAATTTCAATATTTCTAAGTTTTACATTCTGCAATTCATTTACAGGAAGATATGTACATGTAACAGATTTTTGAGTTGTATTTTCTTCTGTAGTATTTACAGTAATAGAAAAATGTTCATTATACTCAGGAATATATACCAGATTATAATTGTTAATTTTACCCCATAATTCATTTTCTGTCTTATATACAGTAAATGATAACTCTGGTGCATTTAATGTATCTTTATATTCGATGTCAGTTGTATCTATAAGTTTTCCGTATTTATGAAAGTCACGTCTTTCTAGTAAGATAGTAATTTCATCTACACCAAAATTCTCATTAAAAACTATTTTTGGCATTTGCTTATTCTCCTTTCGATTTTTTACATATAAAAATCCCACATAGGCTATGACACCTACATGGGATAAAGTGGTTATTTATATAACCTCGCATTACCTATACCATTTTTACCAAGTTGCTTGGCAGATACAGCTTCAGTAATACATTGTATTGTCTTTCCGTTCTTGCAAATAGCTTCACGCATAACAGACTCAACGCTGTCTGCGAACTCTGCGCTATTTGTTACATCAGGTAATACCAAATCTCCAAAAGTGACCTCAATATTACTTGAATTATTCACACTCTTTGAGAAATCCGGTGTAACCGGCGTGAACTGCCCCGCATACATCTGTGCAGGATTCGTCTTTGCAAGTTCCCAAAGATTTTCAGTCATCTCATTTGTGAATACTTTATCGCCAGGATTGAGTTCTGTTAAAAGTGCGCCGTCAGCAGCACGATAAATCAGTTCTCGTTTATTTTCTTGCGTCCATGCTAATTGACGCTTATCAATATGTTCAGAACCTTTTTCGTAACCATTAATGCTTGCTAAATCTTTATCAAGTTGTGCCGACTGCTTATCAAGATCAGCTATGAATTGTTGCAACACATCTTTGTTATGAGTTAAATCCTGTATCATAGCATTGAGTCCACTCTTTTTCTCGATATAATTATTTTTTAAATCCTGTAGTTTATCTTTATTCTTCGTAGAAGATTTTTCAAACTGGTATTTATTTTCTATAGAATTCAATTCACCGTATAACTGTTTTAACTGACTTTCAAGTTCCTTAATCTGATTTTGAAAAGACTGCCTCTGACCATTAATTGCTTTTTTCTTTTGTGCGATTCCGTTTTTCTTTTTAGCTATATCAGCCTCTTTCGCAGGATCATAACTGCTAGTATCAGTTTTAGAATTAACCTTATTTTGATCATTAGTCACAGTATTATGAACGTAATCTTTTGCGGCTTGACCACCATCGCCACCATTCGTGGTACTAGAACCAATTTGATCTTTTGTATCATTTGTAAGATTAGAATCTAATCCCTTAATTGTTTCAATAATATCACTGCCAAGAAGAGTTTTAATCTCATCAAGAATAGTATTTGTATCATTGAGCTTTTCATCAATAAACTTCTGATAATCAGTCATTAAATCATCAAGCATATCCTCAGTATCGGAAATGAATTTTTCGTACTGTGTATCTTTTAAATCGCTTTTAGCTTCTTCAAGCTGTACTTTTAGTTTCTGAATTTGTGCACGAGATTCCTCAGAATCATTACCATTGTAAGCAGTTAACTGTTTCTGTAAAGAAGCAATAGTCTTTGTTTTTTCAGCAATTTCCTTTTGATATTTATAGGCTTCAAGTTCGGAGTCTTTCAGTTTCTTGTATTTATCAATCAACTCGCTCAATGCATCAGTTTGAGCTTCGTAACCCTGTTTTACCAAATCCTGAATTGACTGTAATTCATCTTCGGCAGATTTCTTCGCATCTCTATGAGCATCCTGTAAATCACGCAGACGTTGAATAACATTTTCGTCAGACAGGGATAATTCACCCTTTTCTATCTGTCTCATAATCTTGTTATATTCACGTTGATACTCATCTGCCTGTGCAAGATAATTATCATAATTTGTTTTATGCAGACCAATAGTAGCTGTGCCATATTTTGTAAAGTTACCAGTGTCTTTATCCGTCATATCTTTATGGCTCATAAGATCAATATAATAATCATTTTCACTGTTGATACGTTTTACAGTTTCCATAGATTTATCAAAAGCATCCCATTTTAACTGACGAAGAGCATTCTGATATTCAACGATAGACTGTGTAGACTCGTCTATAGCATTTGTTACTTCGTTGATTGCAGAAACCATTTCATGCCATTCATCGCTGCCTTTTTTGATAGAACCTTTGATAACAGCATCATTTAGACTCTTTTGAAGATCTTTTCTTTCTTTAATAAGTTTGTTTTTCTCACCTTTTTCAGAGGAGATAAGAGACTTATAATAAGCCGCACTTATCTGTTTGCCCTGTTCTTGTGCGAGTGAAATCTTATTATTAAGTGCTGTCTTTTTCTGCTCGTTGCTAGAAATTTTGTTGTCGTAATCACTTGAGATATTATCAAATTTTTCTTTCGCAAGATCTGCTTTATCCTGTTTTGCTGTTTCTTTATACAGGTCAGCAGTTGCTTTGTCTGATTGTTTTGCATCCCAATATGCATTGTACTGTACACATGCATTGTAGAGCTTACCATTATCATTCAGTTTAGAAGCCTTGTCCAATAAAGATTGTGAAATACGTTTGTCAGCTTTTGCAGCTTTCTTGATAGAAGCAAGAACCTTTTTATTTTCTTTAGTGGATTTGAATTTACCGATCGTTTTCTTTGCAGATTTGAGATTTTTATTATCAGTTGTTACAACAGAATTATATATATTCTGTCTCTTTGTGATATTAGAAATCTTTTTATTAATCAACTTATTCTTTGTCTTTGCAGACGTAGCATTGTCAATTTTAGCATCATACAATTCGTCTTGGGAATCATATTTCTCTGTCTTTTTATCAGCAGTAGCTTTTGCTAATTCAGCAGCGGCAGTAGCATTTTCCTGCATTTGCTGTTTCAAATCAATCAGAGAAGCTTTGTTCGAATCAATACGCTCATTATACTCATACCAAGCTTCAGAGCCTTTTGTCACTGTTTTCTGTAACAGTTTTAATTGCTCATCTTGCTTGATAATAAAGTCAATCTGCTTTTGGATATTTTTGTTCATACTATCATAGTTCTTAGTATTTGCAGAAAATCCCCATGATTCTTTTAAAGAGATCCATTTCTCCATGCGGTCATTCGCATTTTCAACTTTTGTAGAAAGCTTTTCATACTGAGTGATAAGTAATTCGATACTTGCTTGAGTTAATTCAAGCTGTTTATCTTTTAACTCATCTATTTTATCCAAACAATCCTGCGCTTTATCGTACCAACTCTGATAGTCTTTGATTTGCTGTTTTACAGTATCATCTGAATAATCCCATATATTAGAAGCTCCACCACGAACAGCAGAAGCAATATCTTCATTAAGACCAACTTCATTTGCTTTCTGCATATATTTGTTGTAATCATCTGTAAGAAGTTCAATACCAAATGTTGTAGCGTTTAAAGCCTCTTTATATGCATTTAAACGAGATGTGAATGAAGAAGAAGTTTTGTCTACTTTATCTTCGAGTTTAGAAAGTGCTTTATCAAAACGATTGATACCATTTTCAATAAAATCAAATGTTTCTGCAACAGCTTCTTTTACATCTTTTGCAGCGTCCTTGGCTGCTTTTGCAGCATCATTGACCGCTTTACTTGTAGCAGAGCCACCAGAATAATTAGCATAAAAATTGGATGCGTCAAGATTATATGCACCATTTTTTATATCGTCTAATGTCTTTGCAAGTGTATCCGTAGCATCCTGTACAGCATCTTTCGTATTCTGTGCCTGTTGCTGTTTTGCAAACTGGTCAATCTTAGAATTCCCGCTAGAAGGAGTATTTAATTTGGCTGGGTTCATAAGATTAGTACTTCCCATACCACCACCTTTATTTGCGTCATCCCATTTTGTGATGTTCGCATTACTAAGAGAAGCTAACGCAGTTTTTAATGCTGCAATCTGAGCTGCACTTGCACCTGCCGCATTTGCGATAGCAATAATGTTATCTACATCGGCTTTTGTGTTCAGCTTAATATTATTAACATCAATTTTTGACAGTGCTAAATTAGCAAGATACTGTTGTGTCTCCTGAGAAGCGTTACTTTCAGCAATTAATGCAGAAATCTCTTCCCATGTTGCATTTGCAAGATCAATACATCCATTAGCTGTAGCATATTTCTGTGCTGCTAAACGAGCCTCGACCATTTCTTCTGCATTGGCTACGCCCATTCCCTGTAATCTTGTTGCAATGAGATTTTTGTTGCTCTCATTCAAATCATCAAGAATGCCAGACGCTTTGATATACTCTGTGCACAAAGTGTCTAATGCCTGCTGTGCTGACTGGATAGAAGTAGCATCAGATAAGGATTTCATTGCTTCATCAACAGTAGATGTATCTATGTTTTTACCAGCTTCTTCTAATTTACCAAATGCTTCAATCAATCCGTCTAAAGATGATAAATCTACATTACCATCCGAAACAATATTTGCCATTGCTTCATCAAGATCTGATAAATCATCTTGTAAATCAGAAAGTTCTGTAATAGTATCTGAAAAAGAAGTTGTTCCAATGCCATCACCACTATTTGCAACAGACTCTTGTGCATTTTTTACTTCCTGTAAAGCAATATCATAATCATTTGCGGCTAAAGCAGCTTTTCCCAGTCCTTCTTTTTGTTTTTCAAGAGCTTCTTTGAAATCATCACTATTGGCTAATTCTTTTTCGTCATCGGATAATTTGCTATACCAATTATGATATGTGTTGGTGTCCGTATCACTTGGAATAGCCGGAATATCCCTCATTAAACCAATGTAATAATCAGCAATTTTGACAACATCTTGATACTGTGCAATCCAACTCTGAATCGTTTCTTTGTCTTTATCTGTCAGATTAGGATTATCTAAATCCTGTGTCATTTCATCAATAGCTGTCTCAGCTTCATATTTGGCTTCTTTGTAATTCTGATATTCTTCCTGAAGCTGTGGAATTAGTTTTTCTAATTTATTTTCTTCTTTTGTCTTTAATTCATCAGCCCAAATATATTCCTGACGATTAGAGTCATATTTGTTCATCTGATCTATGTATAGCTGAATCTTTTTCTGGCTCTCTAAATATTCGTCAATCTTTGATCCAATGTCAATAACGTTCTTCTCATCATGGTCGATTCCATATGCTAAAGAAGTGACATCTACTTTGCTCATTCCATCGAAATATTTTTCACGGAAATCACTATATTTTGCATTCTGGTTATCTTCATCAAAAGAATCTGTAAAATTGCTACCATATTTTTCTCTGATAAGACGGGCTTCTTCCAGTTCTTTTAACTCTTTTTCACGCTCAATACGATCTTCAAGATATTGTAATCGTGTCTGCTCTGCGTCAGTCAGATTTTCCGATCCTGTTTCTTTTAATGATTTATATTCATCTTCTAATGTGGAGATAGAAGAGGACAAATCATCAATTTTGCCTTGAACTTCTTCTACTGTAGTGTTTGCCTTATCCCATACGTATTCAATAGCTTTTATTGCTACTGTGAATGCAATCATAACACCAATATTTGCTGCTACACTTTTCAAAGTTGTTATCAGTTTTTTAGAATCATTTGCAGTAGCTTTTAACTGTGCCTGAGCCGCTTTTTGTTTAGCAACGAATGCATCTGTTGAACCAGCCACTCCATTTGTAGAAATAGCATATTCTTTTGCAGATGCACTTGCTTTAGCCATTATTATATTAAATTGTTCTGTTGTGACTACACCTTTTGAGCATTCAATTTCATAATTTTGTAACGCAACTTTGTCTGCTAATAATTGTGCCTCTTGCCTTGCCATAGATGCCGTTAATTCATCTTGTGCAATTTTTCTGGCTTTCATTACTGTAACAACTTTCAGATCACCGTTATTGTCTATTGTTTTGAATATCGTACTATGGTTATTGATTTATACTTGTTTGAGGAGTATAATTTTAATTAAAAATGAGAAGGTGATGTATGTATGCTAATTAATTGTCCAGAGTGTAACAAAGAAGTATCAGATAAAGCAGAAATATGCCCTAATTGTGGTTTTAAAATAAACACATTAAGACAAGGTGTGTATTGTCCAAAATGTTTAGAATGTGAGACAAAAACAAACATTGAAATATGCCCATATTGTCATACAAAATTTAAAGATTCTGTATATGGAACATTTGAAGACGTTCACAATTATACAAAGAATCATCCAGAATTAAAAAGATCGCCTGAATTTAGCTATGACGCATATAATAAACGTATAAATTATGTGCCTTATGAATATCCGACTTCGAATATACCTAAATGTCCTACATGTGGCTCACTTAATGTAGAAAAGATTTCAACAGGAAAGAAAATATTCGGAGGTGCAATGTTTGGACTATTCAGTTCGGACGTAAGAAACACAATGCACTGTAAAAATTGTGGGGCGAAATGGTAAACACATGTTCAGACTATACCTGTATAATAATCAGTGGTAAAATATTCCTATCAAATAAACAGAGGGCTTAGATTTACCCTCTGCATAAATATGTCATTTATTCAACAAATCCAAGAATGATTTTTGCAATGCATTTTGCATTATGTTCATCTAAATCCTCGATTATTGCTTTGGCAAGATCAAGATTGAGATATCCCAATGCCATTTTTTCTTCATCAGTTGGATTGCCATTATGCTCAAGAGCGGTGTTGAATTTTTGACAGGTTTTTTTAATAGTTTCAAACATGTTTTTACCTGCTTTCTATAAAGGAGTTGTTTACCATGAGATTAAATCACGACTATGTAAGAGATATTTTATTATTTATTGAAAAAGATTTGGATTACAAGGATTCTTCAAACCCTAATTATCGTAACGAATTACCATTTGGACAGCTACTTGTTTCGGATAAGTTTTCTAAATACAATAAAGAAGAATTGACTTATGCACTTGAATTATTGACAAAAGAAGGTTTCATTGATTGTGCAAAGAACCCATATTTTGTAAGAGGAAGCCTAATGCAAGCTGATATTATAGGTCTTACATGGAGTGGACACCAATTGCTTGATAACATCAGGAACGATACGGTTTGGAATGCAGTTAAAGAAAAGTCTAAAAAGTTTGGAAAGTTCTCACTCAATACGTTGGCTACTTGTGCAGGACAGCTTACAATTGCTCTTATGAGCAATCCGAATGCTGTTCAGAATTTCTTGGATGGAGTAAATAATATTGGAAATATGGTGTAATAAAAAAGAGTAGCCTAAACATTATTCCAGAATTCAATAACAATTCTTGTTAAAGAAATCGGTTACATTGGCTACAACTTGGTCTGTTTCCACGGAGAGGACACATCTGGCAAACCGTTGGAACTGATACAGCATGTACAACAGTTGAATTTTCTTTTAATGGTTGTACCGAAGCGTCAAATAAGTTTTGTAGGTTCGGTTGAGGAATGAGTTTGGATAAATCAATATTCATCATGTCACCACCAATCTAAGAGTAGATGAAAGTCTGCTCTTTTATTTTAAATTGTAATCAGAAGAATAGGAGAATACAGATATGTCAAAATTAACAGACAAAATATTTTTAATGAGAAACATGGACGATGAAGAACTAAAGGATTATATCAAAATACTTACTGATAATGAAAAAGATTTAATTATATATTCTGCGATAAAAATGATAATAAGTGATGAGTTTAATAGAGCGTTTCAGAACTTGAATAAGATAGAAGAGTAATGAGAAATTGCTACTCTCTATCTTTTATTCTGCGCATAAAGAAAACACCTAGTTATTACCAGGTGTTTCCCCCATATTATATATTCTCTTTTTAATTGTCGTATGTATTGGTTTCAATGTTACTTTTAACATTCAGTAAGAAACAAACGCATCCTTGTTCCTCTAAATGCTTTATATCTTTCTTAGCGACTTCTAAATCACTATTGGCGTAGTTGTCCTCGAAATAGATAGAAGAACAGAAGTCATCAATTTTTAATGCGATGAGTTTTATGTAATCCATCTAAGCCACCTCCGCATTATAATAACCGTCTTTACGAAGTAGTTTTCTAATGTAATCCAATCCCTTCTTAGTTGCGTATGTAACCGATCTCATTTGACCATCATGGCAAAGTGTTTCTTTAACTGCAAATTTGCCTTCTCTACGGAAACGTTCATATGGTACATTCACCTTATCCTTGTCATAGAAGAACACTTTCTTCATTCTAAGATAAGCGAATAGTGTATATTCTCCAATACCAAGTTCTTTTGCCACGATGTTTATCTGCATAAGACCTTCAGTGTTCATCAAATCATCATAAAATTCCTGAAGTTGCTTATTCTTTTCGATAAGCTCATTCACAATCTGTCCTTGTAAATCTGACGAGAGAGAAGAAAAATAATAGTTTACCATTTCCTGTTCTCTGCCTTCTGGAATAGCTGCACCTGTAAGGCGTATTGATTTGAGATACTTTTTGATTTCCTTTTTCATCTGTCTTGCTATAGGTTTTCGAGACTGCATACACACTTCATACAGTCCGTCTTCCGTTAAAAACCATGCATCTCTGTTTTGACCTGATAGGAATAATGTTCCCATCAGCTTTTCATCATCTTCTACGGACTTTACCATTTTAGAAGTTTGCGAGTGTTCGATCCATTCGGCAACATCACTCGCAAGAAAGAGTGGTGACTCAATACTGTTATACACTTTAATTTTCTTTCCAAGAATTTCAGTCTCTTGGATAACTGCTAAAGTTGTATCATCATTCATAATGATATCCTCCTTCTGAAAAATATATTGAATGTTTCAAAAGGAACGTGTATAATATGTAATGTGAAAACGTGATATACACGTTCCTGAATCCTTACTAAACTTTGGTCGGTGGAGTAAGGATTTTTGTATTTGACGAAAACATCAAATATGTGATATATTCATACTATACTAAATAACAGTTAAAGTCAATACAAAAATGCATTATTTTCAAAAACTGTAATAAACATCAAAGAAGGGTGCTTATATGGATAATGAATTATTAGTAAAATCAATACGAGAAATTTGTAAATCAAATAATATTACTCCATCTCAATTAGAAGCAGAATTAGGATTTGGAGCAGGTCTTATAAGTAGATGGACAAAGAGTTCTCCATCTCTTGATAAAATAGTAGATATTGCAGACTACTTTAACGTTTCCATTGACGAGTTAATAGGGCGTAATCAAAAAACATCAGAAAGCAACAATTTCCAGTTTGTATATTCATTAATTCAAATGACGAAAAATGGATATGTTAAATGGAAAAATAGTTGCCTTATGTGCGATATTAATGAAAATTATAAAACTATTATAGATATTGATTATAGCATAAAAAATTTTAATGATTATCCGAGAGATAATAGAAGAATTGATAGTTTTGTTTTAGAATATGATAATGGCTTTATCACATTAGAAAGCAGCATTATTATCAACCATAATTCAATACAACAATACGACGGGCAGTTATTTATTCAGCCAGATGAAAATACAGAACCTGTTTATCAAGAATGTGATCAAACTCAATTATTAGAACTCTATAAAACTATCAAAAGATCATATGGAAATAAAATTCCAGAGGATTTAGCAGAAAATTTCAAAGAAAAATTATATAATGAACAAAATATTAAAAGTTTACAAGAATTTCGTAGAGATTTAAATAATGTAAATATACCAACCACACAAGACATTGATAACATGTTCAGCAATGAGGGAGTAATAAATGCAATCGTTAAATTAAATGATCCATCAATAAAAAGTATAGTAGATACATTTACAAATCCACAAATGATAAAAATGATTAATTCCGTATCAAGAATGCAATCATATATGAAAAAGATATCGGATAAAAAAAAGAATAATGATGATTAATAAAAGAGCAGGAGATTAGTCCTGCTCTTAATTATTTCTTTTTAAAATAAAATTCGCCTATTGTATTCGCAATGCATTCTGTTTCTATTGATAAAAACAACGACACAAAACTTATAATATCGTTAATAATAGGATTTGCAATTACCGAAAAATAAAATACACCAATAACTAATAAAAATATACTAAAAACAATATAAACTTTTCTGAAATATTTTCTTTTCTTTTTCTTTATTTTTTCACCGAATACATCATCAGCCGCATTTAATAAATCGTTAAAATGATTAAAAGATAAATCTAAAATTATATAACAAACAAATAGTAAGGAAATAATATTTATAAAAGCTATAACATTATTTATATATTTTTGATTATTTAAAACAACCCTAAAGAATGAAGCTGCAATAAATGCGGTAACTAACATAATAAAATTTCTTGGCGAGCTTTTACTTTTGTCATCTTTAGGATTCATATCTATCTTTTATTTCCTCATATAATTGAATTGATGCCATAATAAATGACGAAATATAATCTTCAAATAAATCTGTTGTTAATTCATTTGTGATATCATTAAATAAAACTCTATTTATGTAACTTATAACAGAACTATTGTTTGGATTTAAATATATTTTACCCAAAGCTATTTTGGAGTTTACATTATTTAGCGCATTTAGTGTGTACATAACACTATCATTATCTTTTAATCTAAACAACGTAGGACAATATATTGTCAATTGGTGTTCATCAGAACAATATACAATTAATTTTAAATCAATATTTTTTTTGATTTTTGATAGCTTTATCTTAGGTGTTACAAGAAAATTAATATCTTCGTCATCATCAAATTCAATTTCCTTATATTCAATTAATTTTGAACCTTTAAATACATTGATCAAATGTTGAGTAATTTCATCATATATCTCTTTTTTCATAATATTTTCCTCTGAAAAATTTATTGTAATACGAAATGTCTTTTGACTTAAAAATTAAAACTCTAATTATAGTTCTATCAATACTTATTTGAATATCATCATTTTCCCATATTTCTGTCCGGAAATTTTTAAATGTTTTTTCCATGTTATATTTATCTAAAATATTATGTACTCTTTTTATATATTTTCTTTTGTTTAAAATTATGTAATTATTCATAATAGTATTATCACTTTCTTAAATCTTATCATTGTAATCGTCATGCATTTTTTCATACCAATCAACAAGATTAAGTGTGTCTTCAATTAAAAGTTTTTCTTCCGTGAACCTCTTTTTTATCTGACATGCAACTTCTTTTCTCTTTGGGGAATTCTTTTCATAAAATTCCAAAGTTGAAATTACTGTTGTTTTATCTACCTCCTGATAAAATTCCAAAATATCATCATCTATATCATTGTTGCATCCATTTAATTCATTTTGCAAACGATTTATTTGCTCCTCAATGGTTTCACGCTTTTTAATATCTTTTTGAATCTTTTTCTTTAATTTCTTTTTAATAAAAAAGCTGCTCGACATTATGCTCTCCTTGTATTGCTTTTTTACCATTATATACCAATAATCGACAAAATACCATAAGAACATGTGTTTGCAAACTTGTTGTATAAAAGAGTAGCCAACCGACTACTCTTTATCTTTTTTTTATTGTAATGTCTTTACGATTCCACGCCAATAATCGAAACGTCCTTTGACATTCTCTTTGCTACCTGTACCACTCTGGACATACTGTTTATATTCTTCGTTAAAATCATATGTTGCAATGAACTCAGACACCTTTTCAGCAAGACGAGAGAATGATTTCTTATCTTTAACAATCCTATAGCCGCTATATAAAATTTGTGGGATACTTGTAGATGGGATTTTTACTTCGCCATCAAATGATTCATTAAATCTATCCATAGCTTCTTTTAATGTGTCAGCTCTATCGAGATACTGATCTGCATAATCAGTTACATAAGCATCAATATCTTTTGTTCTAAAAGATGTAAATTCCTGTTCCTGATTAGAAGAAATAAGCATCATAGCTTGGATAATTGTATCTCTGTCTGTTCCATTCTTACGCTGTGTCTTTGACATGATTTTATCCATAAATGGATGATTAGCGAGAGAGTAGACCATTTCACTAAATTCATCTGACTCATGTACTACACGTAGCAATTTTCCGTTCAAAGGTTTACCTGAATTCTGTCGTGCAAACATGATTTTTACTTCTTCATCTGTATAATCAGATAATGTGCAAAATTCTAAAGTACAAGCAAGAAGTGTTTCTTTTACTTCGTCATCGAGTTTCTTAAACTTCTTTCCTGCTATTTCATATTCCTTAATGACTTGTTCTCCATTTTCTTTTACAGATATGAATACATTTGGAGTATCTTTGCTTAATGAGAATACGTCGTTGATGTAATCAATACAAGTTGATGTCCTCTGAGAACCATCTAACGGATAAATTATATTTTCTTCTTCTACGACATAAATTGGATTAACTGGGATACCACTTAATAAGCTATGAATCAATAGGCTTTTCATGCGAGTATTCCACTGCCCAGTCGGACGTTGTAAGCGGTGTTCAAAGGATATATTGCCTTTTTTATTCTGATTGTTTATCCACTGTAAAGTTCTTTCTTTGCTAGAATTTTTCATCGTGTTACCTCCTTCAAAAATTGAAAAATTTTCATATTTTGAAGATAACACAGATGAAATTTTTTGTAAAGATTTTTGAAAAATTTTAATTATTTTTCGTAACTCAAAATTCGACAAAACTAATGTTCTGGATTTATGTAGTTAGAATAATATGGTAATATAATACCAAGCAAACTGCGACTGTATTACCACATTGCAGTCCGTTCTGGGCAAATACAAATTCCTGAAAAGTTATTTTACAGGAAAGGATGGTAGAAGAGATTGTACATTGTTATATTATTGTGTGCAATCATCGGATTACTTGCGGTGCGTAGATATTTTAAATCACAAGATCATGCCATTGATCAGATTGCTAATCATCCAGAAATGTCCGATGAGAAAGCAGACGCTATCGCAAGAATTTCGACAAAACAACATAAAATCTTTAAGAAAGCTAATTAATTATCATTCTCCAATTGTATTCATATTCATCTCAATTATATATTCTCTATTTTGAGGGCATGTCTCACGACTGTCCTCTATTTTATTTATTTTCCAAAACATCTATAAACTACTTTCAATTATAGAGACTGTGTGTTATACTACAAACGGATACTTTCGTATTCCGCTATATAATTTTTCACTTACATTGTACACACCAACAATGTAGTAAAGATAACATCGTGTAATGCGGTGTTATTTTTATGTTGTCATATATTTATTCTCTGTTTTTCTCGACAAGAAATCGAGATTTAATTGACATTTTATATGAATAATCATATAATAAATTTATCCAACCATATGACTGAAAATTATTGACAATCATACGATAGTTCATAACTATTAAGCATTGGTTGGAGGTGATTCAATGGAGCAAATATTTAAATACACCACTGAGTGTAATTCTTTATATAATGTGGTTGCTTTATTAGTATTATGTACTCTACTTGGGTTTATATCATGGCTTTGCTATAAAGTTATAATATCTTTTGTCAAATTAATCCAATACATAGTTAATAAAATTGCAAAATATAAAGAAATACACACAAAAGCTCAGTACAGAGATGCTTCATTAGAGATTGATTTACAACAAAATCAAGATGAGATGGGGACTGAGTAGAGCAGTTCCTATTTTATTTATTCTCTTTTTATTGTGTGTTTCTTCAAACTTTACGGTACACACGAACCCTACTGTTATCCTATTAACAATGTGCTATTTAATAGGGTGAGAGTAGCAACACTCTTTTACGCTTTTATATCTCAGTCACGAGAGTAGTGCGATAACTACGTATGGAGTCCCTTTTACAAGCTATTTTTGTAATAACTCAAAATCGTTTAGACTCTCTGAACACCTCCACTATAATATTCTCTATTACAGTAGAATCCGTTGCTGATTGCCGATTTAGTCCATTAAGGACATGATACTTAGGGTTTCCCCATATACCCAAATAACCTCCATTTCTGGATTTGACTTTTCTTGTTGTCGCCAACATCCTTTCGGAATACATTCACGCTCGCCATTTCTAGCCACGTTGTAGTGTGTTATTTTATATATACGGTATATTTTATTTCTTCCCAGCACTGTGAGATAGCAACTCACAATTACGATTTATTTTGAAACATCTATAGGTTGACTAGACCTAATCTTCCCAACTCTTGATTGTTGTCTTGAGTTAGGTGGGCATATTCAAAACAATAACAATGATTTGAAAAATTACGCACTCACGTAACATTTACCGATGTTTTTAAATGATAAAGCTGCGATTATTCCTAATGTAGCCGTTTTAAGTAATCCAAGATTACCTGTTACAAAACCAATTCCTTCAGACAATTTAGTTAAGCCATCAACAATAGTACCTAAATCTCCACGATCTACCATTTGCTGAATTGTACCTACCCAAGTTTCCTTGAGTGCGTTGATACGGTACTCTAAAGATTGCTCAATAGTTTCCATTTCCTTGTCGCTTGATCCTGCACTTTGTTCCATTGCTTCAATAGCAGCACGAACTTGATCAAAATTCTGGATGATGGCAGCACCTGCGTTAGCCCTATTTTTACCAAAAAGTTTCTGTAATAATTCTCATTTATATTCTGCAAGGTCACAACTCTTGCAAGTTATTGGTTATTTTAATAATTATATTTCTTCTAATATGTTTAATTCTGTAAAACTATCAAATAAATAATATTCCAAATCATCAAATTCCCAATACGGGATTTCTAGTAATGGGATATTATTTGCTATACAATATTCTTTTTTAATTAAGTCGTGTTTTTTGGTATATTTAAACTTTTCTTCTGCTTCTTCCCATGATTCGCCTGAGTATCTAATTGGTTTATAGTGTTGTTCCCCTTGATATTCTATTAAAACATTATAATCATCTAAATAAATATCAAATGGCAAATAATTTTTATCTTTACAATCGTCAAATTTCTTTTGACGTGTTATTGAAAAACCATACGTTTCTTCAATAAACGAACATATATATTCTTCTTTATATGTTTTTCTTGATTTATCGCAACAATTTATTCTCTTTAATATATCAACTGGCTTGGATGAAAATATATAATCATGTGCAGTACAATAAATTTTTATTGGTGTACAATTGTTAATATATTCACCAGTAACAACCAATTCAGGATGTATCTCTTTTAATCTTTTTTTGAATTCATCAATTCCCATTCCTTGAGAAGCTCTTAAATTTTCAGCATAACAAATTTCACATCCGCTATTCTTATTGTGTGCTAAGGCATAATATCCTTTTTGAAAATATTTGTTATGTTTGGTGCAATAGCATTTTGATTGTTGCGTAGCACCTTTATATTCTATTATTTTTACATGGGGATTAATTTTAGAAATTTCAGATTGAACAAAACCTTTAGATAGATACGATTGATTTGATAGTTTTTCGCATCCACAATAATAACAACCTTTGCCTTTTAATATCTGTTGCATTGTCTTAATTGTTGGATAATCATGTTTCTTACAATAGCAATTCATACGTGTTGTTAAATTTGTATATGGTTCAAGAATCTCTATATCAGGATTTATTTCTTTTGCCTTTTTTAAAACATACCATTCTGGTAAATCTTTACCACTACAATATTTGCATCCTTTAAGATTAGTACGTTCCATATTATATTTGGTCATATATTGAATACCTAAGTCAGAATGCTTATTGCAAATAAATGCAATATTTATGACTCCATCTTTTCTAACAGTATCTATATATTGAAAGTCTTTGGATTCACATAATTCTTTATCATGTTCTTTATCTAATGGTACTAAATGTGATTGTACCATTCTGTCAATTCCGCAATAAATACAACCTTTTCCTTCCAAAAGATGTCCAAGAGTTATCGTTTGTTCACCTTTATCCTTATGTTTTTGGCATACATATCTCATTTTTGAATGACAATCGTTATATTCACTTTCATCAGACAATAATGTTAAAAATTCTCTTTTGGCAAATTCGTCTAATACTTCTTGAAATGTATGTATTTTATATTGCGGTCTAATGAATCCTAATTTTTTACGTTTGCATTCAATTGCACATTTACTTCGACCTGGTAACAATGATGTCATTTCTTCGTCTGACATAGTTTCCCAATTATTTTCTATAATATCTATTTCTTCTTTAGTCCATTTCATTTATTATCACCTATTATTTATCCTTCTGTTTATTTATTCTCCATATAAAAAGACACCAAAGCTGAAAACAACTCAGGTGTCTTTGTATACTTATATGTTGTTACTCCTTTAATATCTTTTACAAAAGTATAATTAATATCTTTTGAATGAAGATACTTCATTTCAGGAGTATATTGTGTACTATACTCTTTATCAAATTTTTTCATTTAACTTTTCCTTTATTTCCTATTAACCAATAACATCCCTATTTTTCAATAGGAGATTAGACTATTTCTTCATCCTTTCTAATAAAAATAGAAGAGGAGTATACCTTTTCAATTTAAGAGAATTTCACTCACGCCATTTGTGATTTGCGCCTTACTTCTATTGATTTGGATATTCAGGATTTCCACCTTTATTTTATAATCATATAAATATGATATTTCCAAATCCCTTATGGGGAATAGTCGTTGAGCGTTTACCCTCGACTCAAGTACCGTATGGTCTACGGAATACGTTAGGGTACTTCGTTGCATGAACAGCGATTCCTAATTTATATAAAATTAGTAAATTTAATATTTAGGTTTTTGACCTTATATCATCCTTGCGTTGTTTCTACTTTCGTCCCGTCATAACCTAGTTTCCTGATTATTGTGGTGCAAGGCTTTACGCATTACCTGCAATTAAATATATTTTCTATGCACATTTCTGTACATACAGACAAAATTCTGTCTGATTCTTTTCGGAAATTTGATCCCATCTATCGGCAATATCTCCAAGATATTCCACCATAGATCTATAATGTTCTTGTGTTGCATCTGTAAACAAAGATACGCCCTGTGAATCTTTAGCGGTTTTTGTTAAATCTGCGACTTCACCAGTTACATTAACTAAATCGTCAGATAGCTGGTTTGTCTCCTCATCATAGCCCCTGACACGCATTGAAAGACTACGTAATGCCGTTCCCATTGATTCAGAATCCTGTAAAATTTCCATACCGCCTGTGAATAAGGCTGCCGTATCAGTGAAGGACTGCCCCATAGCAGACATAGCAGCAGCAGAACGCTTCAAACCTTCAACTACATCTTGGTTGTTTTCGGCAAATTTGTTGCCGAGTACATTTACTTTATCCATAATTTCTGTTTCAACATCATTTGGATCAATGTCGAAAGCTTTCATTATAGATACAAGACCTTCCTGAGCTTCATCTGTTGACATACCAGGAGAAATAGAAGCAAACTGAGAACTAAGTTTTGCCATTGTTGTAGCGGTTTCTTGCGAACTGTATCCTAGCCTAGACCATGCACTTGCCTGATCAATAATTTCTTTTGTAGTAACACCCATCTGTTTTGCTACGTTATTAGAATCATAATAAAAATTCTCAAGCTGATTCTCATTCATCGCTGTAGTTTTTTTTAAATCAACCAAAGCAGTATCAAGTTCTGTAATAGTAGAGACAGCTTTTTTAACTCCGTTTACCATTCCATAGAATCCAACATACATACTCAAATAGCTTTGCATCTGACCAATGAAACCGTATGTAGACTTTGTTTTAAAAATATCCCAAAGAGATTTTCCGGCTCTACCAGCAGCAATTTCAGCATTTTCAATTTTAATAATTTCTTCTGTGATTTTTCTTAAATTGATACTTGGATCACCAGATTTTAATTGTTCTAACAATACATTAAAACCGGCTTTGGCTTCCGCAGAATATTTTGTATTCTCTGCTAAATCTTTATTGATTCTCTGAATAGCTTTCTCAATTCCGACCTCAACTGTACCTTTTTCAGCAGCAGAAAGTTTTTTGAATTCCATAGCTGCTTTTTCACAATTCTGTGTTAATTTGTTTATTTCTGCTTGTTGTTCTTTTGTAAGTTCAGTAACACCTTGCAATGAGACTTTATAATTTTTAAGTACTTCATTTGCACTTTCTAATTTTGCAAGTTTTGTATTGTATTCTGTGCTTGGATGAAAATCAGACGGATATGTTTGTGCTTGAGTAATGATATTTTGATATTTATCAATAGAATTTTGCAAAGAATTCAACTCTGAATTTAGAGTATTTTTTAAAGAGTCTTTTAATCTATTAACCGATTCAGCCGATCCATTTGATGCCTGATCGAGCCGATTTATCACGTCAACATATCTTTTCCATGTATCTGTATCTACATTCTGAGGATTTATCATAGAAGATAAAACTTGTCTTGCATCATAAGCTTCTTTTTTTAACTTTTCAATTTCCTCAATTTGTCCTGCAATTTCATATGACTTCTTACCAGTACTTTTATCAGAAGCTTTAAGGTTATTAAGTTTTGTAACAGCATTCATGTAATTCTGAATTGCTTTTTCGGCTTGCTCCCATTTTGACTGGATTGCCCTTGCTTCTTGTTCCACATTTTTTGCAACTGCTTTTGCATTATATACTGTTTCACTTGCATTTAAGACTTGTGGTGTACTATTCTCACCAAGGTAATAAGAACTACCATTTCTCAATGTTGCCTTATATGAAATATTTGTACCGTCGACAGTTTGTTTAGTAGTCTTGACTATCTTTGTGATTTGTTCTGCCTGTTCACGAAGTATTCCAAACTTGGCAATTATATCATCAAAACCTTCTGTATTAGGGGTAAAACTGATATTGTCAAGTGCCTTGTCAGTTGCCACGGCTTCTTGCTGTACTTTTTGTTCAGATTGTGCAACCTGTTCTAAGTTTTCAGAAGTCTTAGGAAATGTGTCTTTCATTCCAGATGAAATATTCGTTTTCTGTCCAATCTTACTCTGTGCGTCAGCCAATTTCTCAGCTTCTTTAGCAGCATTTTGATATGCATTACTAATATTCTCCACCTGTTTGACAGCACCACTCGTGTTACCACCCATGTTGCTCATGTTTTTATTAACATTGAGAATATTTTGACTCAGTTCAGAAAGTGACTTATCAATGTTCTGGATAGAAGAGAGTAGTGTCTTCGTACCAGAATCATCTACTTTACCAAAAGCTTTACTTAAACTTTGTACTTCTGATACAATACTTGATAGTTCTTTCGATAAATTCTCAAACTGTTTGAAGTCACCTGTTCCTTTACCAAGAGAGTCAAGCATCTTTTCGAGATTAGAAATTACATTGGATAATTTCTTTTCATCGACATTCAATTTGATTTTATATTCTTTGCCCTCAACAGTGTCTAATCTGTCTTGGACTTGTTTCATATCTGAAAGTAGTTTTGCTACATTCGATTTGATTTCTACATCATACTGATATGTACCTGGCATTTTCTACCTCACTTTCTCAAAATTTGTTCTATTCTGTTATTTATAATTTTGTCTAAGCGACCACCAAATCCACTTTCAATATCTCGTTCAACATACATATATGGAGGTAATGATTGATGCATCAACCATTTTCCATGACCATGTTCTCCATCCATAAACATATAGTCGAAAGCTGTACTTGGCTGTAAACTCTGACCAAACCAACCGACATATGAATCCATTGCACCTGAATCAACCGAAAAACGAAGAACGTTCCCTTTACCTCTTGTTTTTGTAGAATCAAGAATTTTCATGAAGTTGTATGTTCTTTCATAAGACTGTGGAGTATAGTCGTTGTACCAATCTATCAATGAATATCTGACAGATTCTTTTAGAAGTTCATTTGCTTGTGGTGCGACTTCTTCTGCAATATGATTTTCAATTCTGTCTAACTTCTTTTTAAAATCTGCATACATATTTTTTGCCATTTCATCACCTCCAAAATTTTCACTATAATTTCACTATTTATTCACTAAAATAGGAGAGCAGTATAACCACTCTCCATAAGAAAAGCCCTATACGCTTTGACACGTATAGAGCCTAAATATTCCAAAAGAATTTTGAATTTCCTATTATAAATATCTTCTGCGATATTTAGGGGATTCATCTTCTGAATCTGACGTACAAATTGCCGTGATTTCTGCTACGCCATCTTTACCAATTTCTGCCTTAGTAAAAACTACATTTGAAAATCTTTCTTTTTCTGCTTGATCTAATCTTTTATAAATATCTTCTGGAAAAATTGCGAATTTTACTTTATACATATTCTTATACCTCTTTAAAATTTGCGGTACTGCTAAGTTTATAATCATCAAGAATCTTTCTCAGTTCATCATTAGATAAACTATCAAGTTTCTTACTTACAACGTCCATAAATGGTGTGAGAGTAGCATTTGTCAAATCTGAGATTCTTCCAATCTGTTTGCTAATAAACGCCTGAGTAGTTGTCTCATTAAACTGAGTGTCTGACTGCTTCATTGTTAAAATAGTTTTAAATTCACTTAATTCACTCATAGGAATAAGTGGATCATCCTTGTCAGAACCAACCATTAAAATATCAAGCAAGCCAGACGATTTAAGTGCATCATATCCATTGATGAATCCTTTATCATCCTCATCAATCTCAAGATCGGTATATAATTCAATAACGGCACGACAAAACTGCACATATTGAGCAACAGAATTTACTCTAATCTTATCTGTTTTACGATACTTTGTTACTCCGTTATCATCATAAGCTTCCTGTTCAAATGTTGTCTTATCTACAATCAACTGTGCGTAAACTTCTTTCTTAATGAATGATACATAAGGGGTGATTTTGATTTTACTTAATAACTGTTCCCTTAATGTGTTATTTGCCATGTTGTTATACTTTTCTACAAACTCTAAAAGTTTCATATTCCTTTTTCTCCTTTAATCATTTATTGGCGAGAATTTTTCACATTCTCCATTATGTATTTCTTTTTGAATTCGACCTTCTATAGCTTTCTTTAGAAGACTACAATTTCGTTTGTATCTTTTACATCCGATGCAGTGAGATTTAAATTCATCAAACTGTGAAGCATTGTCAAAAACTCCAATGTAGTCAACAGGTCGTATTGTAATTTCTATTCGTGGATTTTCTGAATCATAATAAATCCCTTGTACACGTTCACATAACTGAGTGTCATCAATCCACACTGATTCGCTGTCTGTAATCGCATCGGCAAGACACTTGAAACTATTATTGGCATCTTTGTCTACTCTGTCAAAATAGAAGATACAATCCATATAATAGTGCTGTGATTTGTCATCCAATTTAATCCAGTTTTGTTTTTTTGCTTCTGTCTTTACATATTTTGCGAATTCTTTCTGATATTTAATTGCTTCTGGTTTTTTATATCCTACCGCCATTGGCTTCCCATTTTTTAAAATAGCTCTCCAACCTAAATAGTGGTTGACTGAAGGTGCGATAGGAGATGTTAATTTTAATTCTTGTATATCATTTTCTCCTTTACATAACAAAAGAGCGAATCCAAATGAATCCGCTCTTTCATAATTCTTATATTCAATTGTCATATGTACTTGGTTAATTATTAATAATCATAGGATAAAGTTCCCACTTGGCGTTGGGATATTTTTCAATGTGTTCACAAACTATTTTGTGTACTTCTTCCATATCACCTGCATTCTTGTCAATATGAATTACTTTCCCACCAGTTGCTTCAACTTCTTCACATATCAAATTAAAATATGTTCTCATAAGCAATTCCTCCTATCGCTTAATACAAAATAGTTCATACAAATCCACTTGTAATACATGTGATAGAGAAACTGCGTTGGACAAAAGAATATCAGAAGTATATTCATTTTCCAAATTGGAAATAGCAGTAGTAGACATACCACTTCGTTCTGCTAATTCCGCAATAGACATATTATGTTTATATCTGTATTCTCCAACTTTGTTCTTCATGTATTTAGTATGTATAGAACTATTTTTATTATGCATATAATATAAAAGAAACTTATAAGTTGAATTGATAATTTATTTGATATGCTAGAATTGTTGACACTAAAAATTATCATTCCTTAAATACTCTTGGTATTTTTCAGAAATGAATTTCATACTTTCTTCTGCTTGACCATTCTCCATATTATGATCGCTTAAAAGCTTTTCATAATTCTTGTATGTTTTGAATACATTATTAAAAGCTTCCTTATTCTGTTTCTGACCATTAGAGATGGAAGAACAAAAATCTAAAATATATTTTCGCTTTCTTTCTAGGTTATTATCTAATAACTCAGATTCAATATTCTCTATACCTTTTGACATTTTAGTAATTTCTTTGTATTGCCAATTATCATGTTTTTCCTATATGGCTATTCTTTTGTCAATGGTTTCTTTATCTTCTTCTGCACCAGTTTTAATGCGGAATCTATTTTTAAAATACGATATAATTTCAATAATTTCTTTCGCCCCAAACAAAATTGCAAAAAATCCTAAAATTACCAACACATAATTAATTTGCGCTAAATTTTCTATTGCTTCCATACATACAAATTCATCCAATCTTTATAATAACTGAATGAATTCAGATGCAGTAACCTTTAATCCATCATCTCCGAATTTTTTCTTTGAAGCAGTGACAAGACCATTTCCATATGTACCTGGATATTCAACTCCATTTGGATCAAAACCATTAAGATATAATAATATCTCAAGCGCAGTAACCATATTCTGTGTTTCTCCTTTTTTAACATAATGAGAGCCAAGTGCTTTCCTAGTTGCAGAACCAAGTTTACCATCTTCAACAAGACCTGCTTTATAATCTAAGTTGATGGCGTGTTGCAATACTCTTACTTTCATCATATTTGTTTCTCCACCAACTAAACCATCGGTAACAATTTTTACACCTGTGAATTTAATAGCTTCACGTTGACCACGTTTTACTAATTTATTTCCAGATGTGACACTCTGGATAGTTGTGATAATTGTATTCTGAGATGTTTTAGAACCATCTGTATATGCAACAATTACATGTTTGCCAGGTGCAACAATAATATCACCACATTCGATATACTCTGATTTACCAAGATATTTTGATGCTTTTAATTCTTTAAATAATCCACTTCCTACTAAAGCACCACCAATGTTGCCAGAATATACAGCAGAAGAAATGACAGGTTTTCCATATGCAACATTTACAGCACATGCTGCTAATTCGGAACAATCAATTTCCACAGGTGTCTTTACATTTGCTACAATCCAATTAACGTTTTTTAATGCGTTATACGATGTAGTCCTGTGTTCCTGACAATAACCAAAATTGTTATTTAATGCAATAGCTTTGGCAGCCGCACCAATCTTAACTGCGTATTTTCTATCGGCACATCTATAAACTCTTGTCTGACCAAAATTATAAATATTTCCACATTTGACTTCTTTGCCAGTCTGATCACCGGCTTTACCTCCGGTTGTTTTACCATATTCGTTTGCAGAAGCCCATGCACATAATACAGCCATAACAAACTCCTCCTTTCAAAATTATTCCTTTGGATTTTTATAAGTAAGAGCAGTAGTAGAATCTCCAATACCTCTAGTCGTAGGATCAGTAATTGCATTAAATAAAGATACTAACGCCATTACAACGACATATGGATTACTTACTGCCTGTACAAACGTTTCCCACACCTTTGACCAAGTTGTTAAGTCGGATGCCTGTAATCCGAAATATGTAAGAATTGGAACTACAACAGAAATAATAACCTGTGCAATAAATAAAATATTCTCTTTGTTAAAACGAACTTTCCAGTTGATTTTGTTCATAAATTTTCCTTTCCATAGGAGAGTAGTAGCGACCTGACTATTGATTACGTAATTGTTCACTCACAGGTATGACATCTACTTTTATGCTCATTGTCTTGAGTAACCTATTTATTCATAATTTTTCCATTTCATATATACTTCTTTAGTATCATTTTTAAGAAAAATCATTACAATAATTTTTCTATCATTTTTAGGACTATAACTTGGATATAAATCAATAGGATATATACCAGAATCAATATAGAATGTTTGCTGATCTCTGTTATATATACGGATAATTTCTTTTTCGTTATAACTCCTTGGTTTTAAATTGCTTTCTATAGTCATTCCTTCTATTCCTCATATAACGTAAAAAATAGGGAACATAAAACCGTTGAATAGTAATTATGTTCCCTATTTATATTTTTCAAAATCACTATTCAACATTACCATCAGTCTTTTCCTCGACTTCCGCAACAATATCATTTTTAACAGATTCATTATCTGTTTTCTTTTCTTTTTTATTTATAGTTTTCTTTACCTGCGCCTTCATAATTGAAGCAATAGATTTCTGATAACTCTCTCCAAAATTATCCTTTTTTGATAAATCAAGTTTGGACAGTTTCTCTTTTGCTTCAATATCAGTTATTCGTCCATCTTCATACGCAGAAGCAATTCTATCAATTTCGTGACAATTATCACTACACCAACAAAAGTACCATGTTGGTTTACTTTTGTCTTCTGGATTACATACTGGGCAAAAACTGTATTTTTTTCGGCATAACATACAGGTTCTCAAATCTTTATTAGCCATTAATCCTCCTTATAAGAGGGCAGTGATTAAACTGCCCAAGCAATCTTATTTAGATATCTTCCTCTTCTTCATCAATGTAGTAAATAGAGAAAAGTTCAGAATCTGTAGAACATGCGTTAAGCATCATAGCTCCTTTGTAATCCATTGTCTGAGAATCACCGCCCTGAAGTGCAAGAGTAAACTCTGGACTTGGCATAAATGATGGAATGTGAATGATTGCAGCTCTAAGAGTTTCTGTATCACATTTATCAACAACTAATGCCTTGAAAAATAACTCATGCGCTTTCGGGAATTTCTTACCAGAGTTGGTAATCTTAGCACCGCTATGAATTGTCTTCTTGTATTTAACGATGTACTGTGTCTCTCCATCTGCTGTTGGTGGAGTTAATACATCGCTCGCAGGTGTATTGTCAGGTTCACCAGATGCATCTGTATGTACAATAGCAAATTCTGTTGCAGTAGCAGAAGTACCTTTTGTATATAATTCTTTACCCATAGAACCTTTTGGGGATAGAGAGTTTACGACAACAGAACCATCTACATAACCAGTAATATCAAGTGTTTCACCTGCCTTTACAAGCTGAATCATCGGCATAACAATACCTTTGTCTTCTGTTGCAATCTCTGCATCTGTGGCTGAGATAGCTTCGACAACTGCAAGATTAAGAAATGCATTAGTTGCAGTTACCTCGCCTTTTTTACCCGTATATTTTCTATATACAAGGTTTCCATCCTTATCATTGATATCAGTAGAATCTGCTGTAATATCAATATTGGCTTCTGTAAGCTGAGTTAAAGCATACAGAGGTGTACCGTTTGCTTTTGCACCGTAACCAAACTGAAGTCTATCAACGATTACGTCACCTAATTTAAATGCCATATTAATTTTCCTCCTTTAAAATTTGTTATTTTTATGTAATAAAAAATGAGCGATTATAAATCACTCATAAAATTAATTAAGTCATTTGGGATATCTTTTGCACTAACCATGCCGCCATAAATACCATGCATAGCTGCAACGCCCTGTTCATATTTCTGTATTCTTTGTACAGAGTCCATGAACTGACATATATTAACTTGTTTTAAATCATCCAACTTGTATTTAAAGCCAGGATGATTTATGCAAGCAGATACAAGAGGTAAGAGAGTGGAAGATCCTTTCTTGTCTTCGCTCTGTTGTACCTTCATTCTATCTTCTTGTAACATCCAATGCTTTGTGGTTTTACCTTTTGCCTTTTCTGTTTTCGGATGAACATTCATCATTGTACGAATATATTCCGCAATCTCTAAATATTCATCATCATAAATAAGGATGTTCTTATCTTCGTTAAATAGCGCCAAGTGGTCATATTCTGTATCTTGTTTATTTTTCTTTGCGGGAGTTAACACAAATCCATCAAAATTAAAATCTTTAAAAATTAAATTTAGTGGTTCTTTATCTTGTACAAGTTGATACATTATATAAAATACTTCAATGTCTTTGGTTTTGTTCCAATCCTTGTGAAAAGTATCATATAAGAAAACCCTAATTGATGTTGGGTTATTGAGAAAAGGTGATAAAGATTGATAAAATCTAGTTTCCCCAACTTCAAGAATATCTCCGATTGTTGGTACAGAAATTGTAATATTATTTATGGTATAATCTTCACCAAAATACATTCTTAATTTATCAAAATGATATTCTGATTTTTTATTATTAGATTTATTTTTCTCAGAATCTTGTTCTGCGGCATTTTGTAGATTGTCTAGCGTTTCTAATACATCCATTTAATCACCGCCTAACTCCATAATTGGTGATAGAAGTTTTACCATCAATTGTTTTGTGAATTCCATTAGTATCAACAACTTGGAATACAAGAGTACGAACGAGATAGTTATTATCTGTTGTGGATTCTTTAGAAGATATGAGATGAGTCTGCATACCAAAGATATTAGACCAGTTGAATCGTTCTCTTATAATAGAAGCGATTAAATCATGGCGTGGAATACCTGTAAGTTTATCATACCTGTCATTACCGTGAACAAATATTGTAAATGTAATATTTGTGTACTTTAATGTATCTTGATAACGAGGCATTTCGTCAAACGCTACTTGATAACATATATAGTGTTTTACTTCTGTCTGAGTGTCAGGAATAAATAAAAAAGGACGAATGTTTGAATTACTACCAAAGTACCGTTCCCATTCGCCTAATGGCTCATATTCACCTATTTCATTATTCCACTCCCAGTTTACATTGCCATCATCATCAAAAAGTTCCGTTTCTAAACTTTTTTCATTGAGGGCATATAATAAGTCTGGACGAGTTAATAAAGCTTTTTCAATTTTCTTCTTATATTGAATGTTTTCATCATCAGGAGCTGATTTATACTCTTTAATTTTATTTAATAGATCAATTTTTGTAATTATCTTTTCCGTTATTTTCACCTCCTAATCTGCTAATTCCAACGCAAGAGTTTCAGATTCAATTATTACACCATCTTTTTCAATAGTGCATTTAACAGACAATATTTTGCCAATAGTAGAAGAATCACTAGTAAACTTTACTTTCTTTTGATTGTATTCTGTACCAGCTCGCCATGTAACTTTATCAGTCCAATCTTCATCGCCAATAGAGCAAGTCCATGTAAAAGTTGCATCAGCATATTCATTTGTAATATCTTCATTGGAATCATTAAATAGATTTACTGTGAGATTTTTATAGCTGCCACCAACTTTAATAGTTGAAGTGGATGCTGAAATTCTTGCTGTGATAGAAGATGGGGGAGTGGTTGGATTAGACGGATCTGTTGGGGCAATTTCTGAATCGAAATATGAAGCCCACATACCAATAATATTACCATTTTCGTCTTTCTCAATATAATCTCTATTGTCAGACCAAACAGTTTGATAGATTGTAAGTTTCTGAATACCTATAGGCTGAATATTCTCAATTTTTGTGCAAGCCCATATTAGAGGGTGTTCAGTAGGAGCACTTACAACAATTCTCATTGTAGTATCTTCGCTATTGGTATACCAGAATTTCTCTGTAAGTTTATTTAGCGGTAGCCAGATTTTATTCTGATTATCTGTTCTTGTAAATACACGATCCGTGTACTGCCCGATTGTGTAAGACGATTGCATTCTTAAAACAGACCACATTCTACGCTTAATTCTGTCTTTACCATTTGTCTCAATCCAACACAATTCATAATCACATGGAAGAACGAGATACTTCGGAAATTGGTTTGCTCTTTCTTCACGGCAAATCAACCATTTATGATAAACTCCTCTATCGTCTGGAATATCAATGTATTCGCCTACAGGAAATGTATTTCCATAAACAGATTTGTAATCAGTTTCAAAATAATATAATTCATCATTTTCTGAAAATCGAACTGCCTGTGATGGTCTAAACTGAATGTAATATTCTACTTGGTCTTTGTCCATAGACTGATATGACTTAACAATAAACTTTACATCTATGCGTGTTTTAGTTGTATTCTCATATGTCATACCTTCAGCTAATCGTGGCTGATCGTCATGATAGAAGTCGTAGATATAACAGATTTTACTCTGGATATCATTATCCCAAGTCTGTTCCATTGCCCAATCAGACTGTTCCTTATAAATCTGACCAATCGTTTTAGCACCGTTGTTCTTGGCGTTTGCGACACGCCTAGCTGTTTGTAGACTCGGCATCGCTTACACCTCCCTCAAACATTGCTTTTATATATCCGTGAGAATCTAAGATTGCCCTACGGAATTTTTTGTAACTAAAATGGTCGCTCTTAAAATTATCCATAGCACCTTGTAAAGTTGCCATAAGAATTACCATAAGTCCGTTATCATTAAATAAGGTTTTTGTGCCACCTAATTTAAACATAACATTCTCAAAGAAGACGAGAAATGCTTCATCATCTTCAAATATTTTCTCTTCAATTGTCTTGTCTTTGTAGAGCAGTAGTTTGTGAATGTCACCATGCATTGCACGAACTGCTTCATTGATTTGCTTGTCTGTGAAGTCTCCATATATGTATTGCATATTAGGACTCCGTATTGATATAGGAATTATACATATATCCGTAATCACGAATACGTTTATTCAATTCAGTTTTCATGGAATCAAGACGGTCAATCATATTTTTGTGATTGTCGAGTAGCTTCTTTTCTTCCTTTCCACCTATCATTACTGATGTGTGCATAATAGAATCAACCTGTGGCTGTAACCACTCAATCGTCATTCCAAGTACAAGAATTCCTACGACAAAATTCATATCAGCCGTTTCATCTACTGAATTATTCAGTGTGAAATCCAACTGTTGAATTTCATCATCGAGTGTGAGAGAAGAGAATAGTCTACGCACTCTTGGATTAGAAATTACATTGCTTAATCGCTCTGTATAAATTTCAAGCAAATCATTTTCGTCAAGAGAGAGTTCTTTCGGATCTGAGATTCGTCCTCTTGTTCGTGAAAAAATTGTTTCATATGGAAGCGTCATTGTGAGCCTCCTTTACTATTCCTGAACTAATGTAAGTAACATTTTTGTACCAAAAATTTCATCAAGAGCTTTAATTCTGTGAACTGAATCCAACATGTGCGATTCAATTAAAGTAGAAGCGATACCCTTGACAGATTCTTTTGCTCCCTTTGGAAGCTTTTTAATTGTATCTATCATCTGTGGAATTGGTAATTCAAGGATTTCATTTAAATCACTTACCTCATACATAGATTCATATAAATCTTTTACAGATTTATTCTGTTCTACAAAATCTTCATCTTCAATAATAATTCTTGGCAAATAAATATTTGCATTTTCACGAGTTCTAACAAGATAAATCAAATCTCTATATTCGACATCTACTACATCTCCGCAGTCTGCCCAACTGTAAAGAATGTGAGAACGACTACCTTCAATATAAAGACCGCCACTCACAATTGAACGACATGGAATTGTATCTTCTGGTAAAAATATCTTTTGCTGAGTTTTTGTCTCAGATACTTTATTTTCTGTATTATTTGTATTATTAGTTTCAGTATTTGTTTTCTTTGTATATGACATTTCCTTCTATTCCTTTCAAAAAAGAGAGTGGAATAAACCACTCTCTTTTTAATCATTTTACTCTAAAGTCCACTCACCATGATATCTTGTCATAAGAGTACCAACACCCATACGTCTCTGTACCTCATAAGACTGCATATCATCCTTCGTAGCACCCTTTTCGTTTACTTCAAGTTCTGTCTCACCATAGTCAACAAACTTAATAAATCTATTATCAACTGCTGGCATGATGTAGAGTTTCTTGTTATCTACGATAGGAGTAGCAAGAGTTTTATCTGTGAACTTCTGTGGAATCTCCATAAGAGGTGTTCCTTCGTAACCACCGATAATACCTGTGTTTGCTACAGATTCCTTGATTGAATTAGCAGGATCTGCCCAATCGACCTTTGTAAGTGCGTTAAGAGCCTTTAATGCTGTCTTTGTACCCATAATAACAACACCGCTTTCGTTAGCTGCGCCAACCTTCTCGATAATTGCATCAAACTGAGCCTTTGTAGAAGCAGCTAATGCACCAGTACCCTTAAGAGTAGCAGGAACAGGAATAAGGTTTACGCCATTTGCAAACTGAGAAGAGATAAGTGTCTGAACTTTTAACATATAAGCCTTAACAACAGCGTCTATAAATGCGCCCCAGTCCTTACGACCTGTTAAGAAAAGACGAATATCTGTACCAACTTTGATACCATATACTGCTGTATCAACATGGTAAGACTGACCAGAACCAAGTCTCTGTAAAGACAGATCGTGGCTATCTCCTGAAACCTTACTTACAGTAAGAATAACTTCATCATCAGCCCAGAATTCATTTACGTCTCCATCTTTCATGTTCTTTGAGTCAACATAATTGTTGAAAAACTCATTCTCTGAAAGTCCATGAGCAATCTGAGTATCAAGAATTTCTTCAATTACCTCAAAGAACTGTGTTCCTCTCTCAGAGTTTAAAGCTCTCTTGATCTGCTTGTTACTTGAATCTTTAGTAAGACCAAGATAATCAAAACAAGCCTTTCTAATTGTGTCACTAGCTTCTGCCTTAGAAATTACACGATTAGAATCAGCATCATAAATTTCACGACCTGCACCGAGGTCAAACATAAGATTTTTTACACTTGTATCTAACATTTGTTTAATTCTCCTTTCTGTTAATTACGCACCCTTTACAGCAAGCTGTTTTGCAACTGTGCTTGTGCCATAAGCTTTTGCTTCAACTGCTTCTGGATATTTCTTAGGATCTTCTGTATATCCAAGAGCTGCCTTATTTAACTCAATGATGTCACCAGGTCTTAACTGATAAGCTCTTACTTCTGAACCCTTTGGATTGTAGAAGTTTTCTTCTTTTTTGAATTCATTTGTCCAAGTCTCATCAATAAGTGCTACGCTAGAAACAAAAAGAGTACCCTCATCACAAGTCTCAATTTCAACGTAATAATTTCCGTTAGATGCCTTTGCAACAACAGAACCTGTTACTGCACCAGCAACTTTTGCCTTATAGTGATCAAGTTCTACAAAGTCACCCTTTCCAATGAAAACACCATTAGGTGTGTCTTCTGTTACAGTTACTGAATAAATATGTGCTCCACCATTCTGAGCAAGAGCTTTTGCTACTGCACCAGTTGGGAATTTCTGGATGTTATATTTAATAGCCATTATTTTTTCCTCCTTAAATTTTTGTATTAAAAAAGACACTCAATTTGAGTGCCATTACAATGATTTATATTTCTTGTTTTATTTGCTAAAAAGATTTCCATAACGGTTATCCTTCTTAGACTTGTTTACATTAGCGAATACTTTTACAGTTGACTTTTTCTGAGCTTTCTCAGTAGTAGTTGCAAAAGTCTTCATATTAGAATCTGCATAGATAAGTTTTGCTTCCTTCTCTAAATCTTCGAGAGAGTAGTTATCCATATTTGTATACAGTTTCTCAAAATCCTTATTAATGAATTTTCCTTCTTCATCTTTTTCAGAAATAGAATCAAAGTTTTCATTTGCAAGAATTTCCTCACGCTTTGCATGAAGTTCATTCTTTTCTGCCGTCTCCTTAAACTCTTTGAGTGCAGCGTAGTTTGAACGCATAGACTGTAACTCTGCAAATTCACTATCTGTTAAAAGTTCACGATGTAAATTGTATCTTTCTCCATCAAAAGCTACATTATCACCGTCTTTTGTATAGTTCTGACCGAAGATTTTATCACCATTCCAGTTCTCATATGTAAAATGATCATCGTAAACAGCGTTGATAAAGTACCACTCATTATCAGCGTCTTCATATTCAGATAAAAGCTGGTAAAGTGCATATCTTGTATCTTCATGACTGATTTCATATGTACGAACAATCTTTTCAAAAGTCTGACTTTCTCCTTCATCACCATTTGGATCGGAAGTTCCTTCATCATTACCTTCTCCATCATTGGAAGGCTCACCAGATTCTCCGTTACCTGAATTGTCTCCTTCTGAATTGTCTCCATCGAACATCTCAGCGAATTTTGCTTCAAGTTCCTCATCTGACATTTCTGCATAGTTGAATGTTACATCTTCAGTAGTCTTACCATATTTGGCAAGCAACTCTTCAAATTTTGTCATTTTGTTATTTGTTCCTCCTTCCTTTGATTTTTGATTTATATCAAAACTCTCAAGAATATTAGTTAATTTCTCTAAAGTTTCAACCAATTTGTTGTCTGTGTTAAATGTTACTGTTTCCGTATTTACAGCGAAATCTTCAATTTTAAAATTACTTCCTGCCATACCAGGGGACACATCCTTTGATAGAAGAGTAAGACCTGATACATAAAAATCATCTAACTGCAATGTTTTATTAGCAGTATTAAATGATAACTCCCTAATGCATAATTCCACCGAACAATCTACAGTTCCACGTCTATTAAGAATCTCAATAGCGTCCTGACAATACTCATCGTATAAATAACCATGCAAAACTGCACGATTTACGCCAGCGTCTTCATCATATTCAATAATAGTCTTTGTACCATCAATAACACCGATAGGCTGTTCTTCATATACAACTTTGTCGTTACCATCTTTATCAGTAGTCACATAATAATCATGGCTACCGAAGTCTAATTCATTATCTGAATTGGTAGTGATATGTGCTAAGATTGGACGAAAGTTTGCTGATGGGACATTTTCATTAAAAGATTCTTCGGAGATTTCCGATTTATTGAGATTGATATGATCGTGAAATGCACGACTAACGAATGGAGTAAGAGATTCTTTATGTTTATCTTCATCTTTAGAAGTTTTTTCAAAATTACCATTCATACGAACCATAAGTTCTTTACCGAATTCATTACTATCAAAATGAGCAAAATTATTCTTTAAACAGAACTCATATAGCTCATCAATAGACATAATTCGTCTTTTCTTCTTTTTTGGCATTATTTAACCTATTCCTCCTTTCTTTGTTGATATACCACTCAAAGTAGGGGAGTGGTTAGAATGTTAGCATGTTGCTATATTGAATTTTTGTTATATCTATATCATTTGAAAACCGAAACTTTTCAGTATTCAAAAATACATAAATACCATTAGAATTTTGCACCTGTTGATATCCTTGCTTAGATAAGAGAGTAGCAGTAGGGGTATCTTGGGTTGTTATAAATTTATTTTTCATAATCCATCTACTCCTTATTTATTGTTCTTATCTTGGTCTTTCGTCTTGAGTCCTTCATCACTTAAATCTGATTGGTCTTTCTCTTGACCACCACCTTGATTATCACCAGATTGTGTATATGATGTGCTAAATGGTTTAAGCCTTTCGCCAAGATTCAGACAGTCTTCCTCTAAGAAATTCATAGCAAGAGTATCTTTTTCAGATACACCGTTTAATGTGTTATATAAAATCTTGTTTGGAAGTCCATTTTGGCAAGACTCAAGGATTGATTTCTTAAAATCATCCTTCTGATAAATAGAGACATCAAAGAATTTAACTTTACAAGGTTCGGATATCCAACTCGATAAAAGTCGATTTACAATCGCTTGAATCTGTGGAATAAGAGTCGAAATAGAAAATGTAGAATCTGCAAGTACGCCATATTTAAAGGCAGTAGAGTTAGAAGCGGAGTTTAGATTTAATATCTGAGCACCACCAGCCGTATTGAGGATTTCTTTTGTAGCTTTTTCAACTTTTGTAACATCGCCAGTTGCATCATCTGGAAAACTAATTTCATGTAATTCACCAGGAACAATAGCAGCAGAGATATATGGTGGTAATGCCTCTTCAAGCATACGATTGAAATACTGAATCATTATATCTGGATTTACAGCCCAATCATCTACATCATTACCCATAGTTTTCATTTCAAGCCACACCAATTTATAAATATTGGCTGCTTGTTGAACAGCCTGATAATCAGAAGCATCCATAAGGTCAATCAATGATAAGAATATAGGAGTAAGGACGGGAACGATGGTTTCCCAATCCTCTGACCTGAATTTAATACAGACATTATATTCTTCTGGAATTAGCTGATATTTTTCGTTTGTACTTTGATATGTGTTCCACATAGTATTGAATGGTTCACCCCAATATTCTAATAACTCTGAATTTCGCTTAAAGTAACTCATATCCATTGCACATGCGAATGAGCCATCAGGAAATACACCTGCAATTCTCATATACGATGGATCAAGTGGAAGAATAAACATTCCCTGTCCCTCTGTGTAATAAGCACATCCATAAAATGTATCTTCTCGAAGTGTTATAGATGCAGCTTTACGAAACTCATAATTTAATCCGAGAGTATCTACAACATCGACTGTTTCCTGATACTTTTGTAAAGTGGATTTTACATCGTTATTATCTGAAATTATAAATGGAGGAACAATATTTCGAATTGATAAATCAATCTGATTTGCATAATATTTGCAAAGACGATAGTAGATTTCTGAACGATAATAAAGATAGCGAGATAAACTTCTAAGACTTGCTTCACTAGAAGAAATATTTTTAATATAATCTTTTACATCTTCTTTAGAATAATTACTGATCGTTGTATATGTCTTAGATTTCTGAATATCTCGAAGACTTGTAATTGCACTTGTTGCGTCTTCATAACGTTCAAGTCTACTTTTATTTTTCTCATACCATTCACGCATTTCATTTGCGGTTGGCTGTTTTGGAGTAGAAGAAGTGGTTTTCTTCTGTGAATTATTTACTTTAGCAGGTGCATTAGAATTTGCATCTACTTTCTTAGGTCTAGGCATATTTGATAACGCACCTCCTTAATTGTATTTTGCTTTACGGATTGTAAGCTTATTAATGAAACTTGTAGCATCTTCAGTTGGACGTTTTTTATTTCTGATATGCTCCATACGTCTTTCCGACAAATACCAGCCGAGCATTGCTAAAACATAGGCTCTATCATCGTGCATAGTAGCTTCTGAAGCACCTGTATCAGCATCTTTATATGGTGGAAGTTTGAAAGCATCTTTACCACCTTCACGCTTTGTTCTACAGATATTAACTATTTCTTCCTTCATAGCATCTATCTGAACTAAAGCAACCTCTTCATCAGGCGTTAATTTATATATAGTTGTTTTGGCAGCATCAATCATGGCAAGTCGCTCATCTAATTCATTTTCATATTCATCAATAGACAAATCCATTTTATCTAATTCAGCTCTGATTTTTTGTTCAGAATCATTCATCAGTTTTTGATTTACTTCCATAATATTTAGATAACCTTTATTATCATATTTTTCTGTAAAATGAATCTTATCGGCTTCGACCATTTTGATAAGTGCTTCAAACATTTCTGATTTATATTTACTTGGTTCAATAAGTTTCAGTTTTTCAACAGCATCAGGATACCTCTTTGCATATATATCACCATTTGTATATTCTTTATCCAACAAACCATGATGCACATCACCTTTTTTATCTTTCCAATCTTCAATCAAACTATCACGAACCCACGAATTTCCACCACCACCAGAACCTGCATCAGCCATTAAGACTTCAATATTGTCATAATCTAAAACATCACCATTGTAATCTAATAATATATTTCTAATTTCCCTTATCTGATCTTGTGTCATCATAGGTGTTTTTCTCCTAAGTCCTAAATCAACAAAAGACACTACATTGACAATATCCATTGTATATCCATTTTCTTCATCATAAAGAAGTTCGCCAATTCCAAGAATTGAGTTATCGGTCGATCTGGCGGGATCATACGCAAGCACAAATTTACGCTCATTTGTATCATTACATAACACAGGTGGACGAGTGTAAGAATTACGAACAATTAAAGCTCTTTTAATAATCTGATTCGCATTCCCGTCTTGAGTGAATTTGTTATAATACTCACGTTGAGCTTTTTCAGGATTATTTCTTAATTCTGTCTCAACGGTTTCTCTATTCAAAAGTGGAACATAAGGTTTGCCATGAAAAGTAGCATTAATAACAACATCACAGTTAATATCTGCTACAAAATATTTTGGATCACCTAACATCATTTTCTTGGAAAAATCACGATACTTTTGATAAAAAGCAGTGTCAATAGAAGAAGCAGAAGAAGCATATAAGAGCTGATGTGGAAATTCCTTTGGAAGAGAAGATATATCAATATTTCCACCAAGTTTGAAATTTGAATCAAGAGTTGTAAATGCACCAATAACATTAAATTCTTCTTCTGAGAGCCAGCCGCCCTCATCAAAACAGACGCACTCACACCTCTTACCTCTTTTGGCATTAATATTACTATTCAATGTTTTTACAAAGCTACCATTATACAGCCTATATGTAAAGCCCATTGGATTGTGGATAAATCCATTTGAGTTTGCTTGCGATATTTCAACTTCATTTTTAAAAACATCTGTAAGACCAGTCATTGATTCAATATTTTTTAATGCAATATCTTCGATCTTCTTAAAAGTTTCTTGAGATTGGTCTGCTGTTCCTGAACAAATGTACGTTCTGTAGTTGTTAAAAATTAGTCCCTTGACCATCGAAAATAGGGCAAGTAGGGTAGTTTTTCCAGCGGCACGACTTTCAAGCCATAGCACAAATGGCTTTGTCCATGAGTTCATAAAAGTATATTCCTGCGCATCAAGAAGCTCAACTCCGATGAATTCCTTCATAAATTTTGTCGGGTATTTAATCCCAAACTGTCGTATTTCAGCAAGTTTTTTATATCCTTCCAACTTTCGTTCTGATATCTGAAATTCAGTTGGCTTAACATATATTTCATAATCTTTTGGAATCATTATTCCAGAGTCAGTAAATTCAAATCCCATACACTTCCTCCTAAATATCAATTCCGTTTTCTTTAATTAGAGCTTTTAGATCTATGTTTTCTCTTAATAAAATTCTTGCCTTTTCCTCATACTCATCAGCTATTTTCTTATATTTCGTGATTAATTCTCTTTGCTGTATAATCATGTCGGCAGAGTCATTTTCATCCAACATAATCTGTTTGAGAATAGAAGCATTGCTAATATCTGCAACTTGACTTAATCCAGCAGAATACTCAGCGTCATATAAGTTGACTTCTGCATCACGAAGATTCATTTCTTTCATCTTTCTAACCTTGCCAGTCCAAGTGTTTTCGCCCTTCGTAGAATTAACACTATGTTTTAGTGAAATACCATTATCAGCAGCAAGTTTTAAAACAGATGCAGTAATTTTGCTTTTTGTTTCTTCAAGATTTTTAATTGTACCAATATTACTTTCAATGTGAGCAGAATCATCCATGAGCCTAGCAATAATGTCATTCATTTTTTCGATATGATTAAACCCTTTTACGATTTCAATAATAGAAGATAATCGCATCCTGTCATCATTTGCTTCTTCAGCAGCATCGAGATAACCTATAAGAGTTGCATATAAAAAAGGCTGTTCAGATAACGATTCGTTTTCAAATGGATCATAACCTAACAACCTTATAGCATCTTTCTTATTCTGTTCAAATTGTTCTCCTATTTCATTATCTGAAATGGTGTTATTATTGTTATTATTTTCCCTTGAAGAAACAAGACTTAATTGTTCTTCATTATAAAAGTCTGAATCAAAAAATGTCATTCCATAATAATTTGTCATCTGTACATTTTTTACATATGCATTCCAGGGATTATTTTTAACCTTACCTGATAATGCATTCTCGGATTCTTGAACGCTTGAATTCCAAAGATTGCTTAAAAAAGGTTTGTTTAAATATTTAAGTGCAGTAATTATACTTTCCTTCGTTGGCTCTTGTTCTTTACCATCTTTACCAACTCTTAAAGCAATTTTTCTTGCACAGTCACGACAAATAGGAGAGCAAGCATCTCCACCAAACATAGGATCAGAATTAAAATAAAATTTTGTTTCTCTATCCTTGTGAGTTTTACACATAGGGCAGTATGCCGTACTTTCAAACTTATCTAATTTTTCTTGTAATTCATCTACACGCTCTCGTGCTTGAACGGCTGTTAATTTAGCCGTTGGTGTACTTTTTTTAGCCGTAGCCAATTAACAGTCACTTCCTTTCATTCCAACATAAATAAAAGAGCCGATTAAGCAACCGACTCTTCTTGATAATATTCCCAAGTATGATTAGCAACTGGAAGAGTATGTCTTCCTTTTAACCAACCTGACAAATAACCTCTTTTTATATTATATGTACGTTCTGCATCTCTCAGAGATTTGAATATTTCGCCTGTTTCAATGCATTTGACATATTTTCTTGTACTTTGCGTATGATCGTATTTGCAATATCCGATATCATTGGCTCTAGTAAGAAATATTCTTACCGTATTTTTAGCAAGTCCTGTTATATCGCATATCTGCATTACTTTATAACCATCATTCCATAAATCAGCAATTTTAAAAACATCAGACATTAATGATTGTCTATAACATTCAACCCAATTAACATTTGAAAAATCATATATTTTTGATAAATCACTATTGATGATAGCGTCTTTTAATTGATTAAAACCAGATTCTTTTGAATTAATTACGATATATCTATTAACGCCTTGCTCCAAAGCATATTTTTGTTTTTCTTTGTCATTTTGGATTTCTTCTTGTAGAGTTCTTCCACCTAATGTATGAAAGGATTTCTCATAATGTTGTTTACCATTCAATTCACATATCCATTCAATACTATTGTAATTACCATAGAAATCATATCTGTAAGAATAATTATTATTCAGATATTTCTCAGATTCTATATTTATATCAACAGATTTTAACACCTGATATAAGTATTTCTCACCAAGACTATTACCATCTTGACATTTGCATTTAAGACCTCGTTTATTAACATGATCTATTGTCTTATTCTTAATTATTTGACCACAAGAGGGACAAATAAAATCTGTTTTATTTCTACTATTTATTGTGAATTTTTCATTGATAGATTTATCAACAAGACAATCATATAAGATGGGATTAATAGACTTTATATCATTCACACCTATTTGAATATTTTCTTTTCCATTTTCACAGATTGAACATTTATATGAACCATTTAATAATGATAATGTTCTTATCCTATTTTTATATCCGCATTTTTTACAAATGCATGTAATTTCTTTTTGTCCAGGTTTATATGTACCAGTAATATTTAAATCTGGATATATTGACTGGACTCTTTCCTTAAATTCATTATCAGATATATTTAATATATCATCATACTTTTTCATTCTTTCACAATATCTGCAATGCTGTGTTTCTAGCAATGTTTTTGCTGAATAATTTCTTTCATGTCCACATTTCTTACATTTACAATGTAAATATGTTTCAGATAATTTTGTGTAGTTTCCAGTTATATCAAATTCTGGACTTATTTTATTAACTCGTTCCAAAAATTCTTTTGGATTATTTGGTATTCCTTGCATAATTTCATTTCTCGCTTTCCACTCGCAAAACCAATTAAAATAGAGTGAGAGAGTAGTGCGAGTATCTACTATACTGAAGCTCATGACTTCTTCAGCTTCTCACTCCATAATCCAACCATCTGCAATCGAAACAGTAACAATCCTCTCATAGTTGGCTATGTATTTATTCTCTTTTTAAATTCCATCACAACACAAAAAGAAGCCACTTCATACGAAATGACCTCTCATAATTTCCAATATTAAATTTCCAATGAAAGTGCAATTCACTTCACTTAGCACACCTTCTACGATTTGAACATAGACCTAACGATTTTGGAGATCGTTGCTCTACCAATTAAGCTAAAGGTGTATATACAAAAGAGCCATCTCTCATGAAATGACTCTTTCTTAAAAAATTATCTTTCTCTAAACTAAATGAAACTATTTTCATTACGACTTTATCAGAATAATCTGCGTAGTTGTTGCCTACGGATAATTTGATAGGGCGGTAGTAAGTGTTGAGCTTACACACCTAAGTTTCGTATGCATCCAAAAAATAGGTTTTTACATCAGGTTTACCGTACGAAAAGATTTCGGTGAGAGTCGAACTCACGCCCTCGGAGTTGCAGTCCGATGCCTTGACCAACTTGGCTGCGAAATCATAAATAGAGCATAACGGACTCGAACCGATACTCATGGAATGAAAATCCATTGTCTTACCTTTTGACTAATGCCCCATATTTTGGGTGGAAGAGTACCACCCATTATAAATTACTCAGACCAAACAAGATCTGTTGTATAAGCCAATGTATTAATCGGAGTAAATTCTGTTACCTTGTAAGAAGCTAAAAGCTCAATACATTTCTTCTCTAATTCATCTTTATTTTCTGTAGAATATTCAACAGTTTCATATTCGCCAGTCCCAACCAATGTAGTAACTTCTTTTACTTCATGGGTATCTTCATCGGTTACAGTTTCTTTCTGTTCTTTCATAATTTCCTGCTTTACAGTAAGATAACGATACATTCCTGTTTTGGAATCTTTAATAAGAATTTTATACATAGTCAGCCTCCTTACAGTACAACAGATGTTTCAGCTTCAAAATCATTTGCCAACGCTCTGATTTCTGTTAATTTTGTTGTGATTGCAGCTTTCACTTTTTCCAAGAAAAGAACTGCCATTGCCTGTCCTAATTTTTCAGGAGTATTAAACACTGTACCAAGAGAAGCAGTAGGAATTTTATTTATGTCAATAGAAAGTGTAATAGATAAATGCTCATCGAGAGTGTACTTTTTATTTACTAAATCAGAAATTGTGACCTTTTCAATAGTAGAACCGTCTGGCTCATCAGTAACAATCACAGGAATTCCTGTATCTGAAAGTTTCAAATTTCCAGAGAAGTCAATCTGGCTATATTCGATATATCTTACGAAATTATGTAACTGATTTTTCTCTGTATCAGCATCTCTTATACTATCACCCAATTCTTCGACATTTAAACTTACTGTAATTACATCTTCGTTAATTTCTGTTTTCTGTGCTAATTTCATTATTCAGTTTCCTCCTCACTTAATAAGTTATAAAATTCTTTTAATCCGCAAATCATATTTTTAATGGTAGACTTTGACAAATTACACTGTAATTGTGGTAAATTCATATCTGTATCATTTACTTTAAAAACAAGACAATTGTTATCAAAATCAATACTCATACTTGCTTTTGTCTGATTTCCAATAAGCATCTGTAAAGCTTTTAAAGTTTTACAATTATCACTTGTAATACTTAATACGTCACCAATTTCCAAGTCGTTTTCAGTAACTTGTAAATAAGCCATTATATGTACACTCCTTTCTTTTATTTTTTCGTTTTCCTTTTAATCTAACTGGGGTAGTAGGATTCGAACCTACTAATTTAGCAGTCAAAGTGCTATGTCTTACCGCTTGACGATACCCCAATGTTGTATTTTTCGTAACCTTTACAGAGTGCTTTGAAAAATATAAAGTCAAGTATCTCTAACGAATCGTATGGGACTTGAACCCATGTTATTCTACCGTGACAGGGTAGTGCCATAACCAACTAGGCGAACGATCCATAAAAAATCAGCATAAAGCACTAACTAGCTGATATTGGACTGTACACATCCAGTTTTAAATTAGAAAACTTTCGCAATCCATTCATGCTTATTGATTATTCTCCACATATTTTCAGTCTTCGGAGTAAAGACCAATTGATAAGGTTTAATGACTCTTATCTGTCAATTTTTTTACAAGTGCTTTTCTTTCACGTTTTTCGCTACACTGCTTTAGGGTTAAGCATACCTTTGAATACTCGAATAAACACTGATAGCAGTACAGCATTTATTGTCAACATATACTTACAACTCATGGATGTAAGGGCGTATCACTTATCTTGCGTTGGTGATACTATTAAGGTTCTCATTAACGTAGAGAAGCACGAACATCTTCTCATTTCTAAGGCTGAGAGTCACCGAAGATCCTAGATGTTGGTAGGATAGATATTGTCTTACAATGCTATGTGAATAGCAAATGCCAAGATGTGATACTTATATATTCTCTGTTTGATATTTGGGAAATGATGTTAGACAAAAGCTTCATCGGCATCCTCTGTGTCTTCACGAATTACATACATCTGAGTAGTTTCGGAAGATTCGTGTCCCAAAAGTTTCTGTGCTGTTTCCAATGCACGATGGTCATAACATACAAGATTGGTCGCTCTGCTTCTTCGGAAGTTATGTGGAGTCGTTCTCCTACCAACAATTTCAGAAAATTCATTTATACACCAATCATTGAATGCACTATATCCAATCTGTCGCACCTTTGAACCATCTTTAGTTTTTACGACAAACATATAAGGGCAATCATCATCGCCACGCACTTCAAGCCATTTCTTTAATGCGTCCATTACATCTTGTCCAAACTGCAATTTTCTAACCTTACCAACGGCACTACGTCCCTTGCAGCGAATTTCATGTGTTTTATAAGATACGGATTCTACTTCTTGTTCTTTGCCATCCTCATCGACAATTGTTACAATTTTCCTTTTAGGCTCATAATTAATAACCTCTTTAAGCAACTGTAAGCTCTCTGCATGTCTACATCCAGTAGAATATGTAAACTTTACATATGCTAATTTTTGCCATTCTTCACGTTCAGCTAATACCGAACATAAATGATCCATTTCATCAGGAGTCAATGGTTCTTTTGCGAAAACCTTACCTGTTTTTGGTACTTGCATCTCCGCAGTTACATAATTACGGAACGTAGGATAGTCCTCATCGTAGAAATTCTCGATGAATTTATTCAATGCACTGACAGAAGACTTTTTAAATTTAATCGCAGCTTCAGATAGTCCACGATTAGCAAGAAAATTCATATAGCGAAGAAATTCTTTCTTTCTAATTTCTATGCAGTTTTTGTTATTCAGATTATTTTTAACCCATACGAAGAATATCTTTAATGCAGACCTATAAGCATGTAAACTATGTGGTGAAAGATGAGTCTGATTACTGAGGTAATCTTCGACCATATTCCTATTAAACTCATTAACCTCTGCCCATTCCTCATCTGTAACTGGATCTAATTTATCTGCTATTTTACCATTCAATAACCTCACTTCCTTTCACATATAAAAAAGAAGTAGGATAGTGGTAACTAAGCTACTTCTTGTAAAATCTCATTTATTTTATTGTGCAATATTTCTTTATAACTTCCATTTTTCATTTCAGATGAAAACAGAAATAGATAATTACATTTGTTCTCTATAAGTATTTTTTCTTTGTATAACATTTTCTGTTGATACTCTTGATGATGTTTGTACTTGTATTCATAATGTCTCCAATCTGCCGTGTCGTTAGGTATAACACCTGCAATTTCAACATATAACTTTTTACCGTTAGGCAAAAGCATACAGTAATCACAATTTGTTTTTCGTTTCTTATCACTATTGGTAAAAGTCTTATACATTACATCTCTAAAATATGATTTGTTATATTCATATCCAAGAGAACGTATATATGTAGAAAAATCAAATTCCATAGTTGATACAGCACGTTCACCATCATCAAACGTGTATTTAAAACTAAAATTATTTGGATTCATTTCAAATCCAAGACTTTTAATATAAGCAAATACATCTAAACCTTCACGCTTAAATGCTTTTGTCATTGATTTATGTTCAATATTATTTTTATGATATAAACCACTTTCTAAATCTTGCCATGTAAGAAATTTCCTACCAGTTTTCTCATATAGATTATTTAATGCTTCTGTAATAGTATTCTTATAATATTCAAATGGATATAATGGTTTATCTGTTGTCGTTGGCATAAGACCAATCTCTTCTTTAGCCTTATTAAGACCACCAAACATTCTTACCAATACAATCATTGAAAAACCAGTTTTCTCAAGTGAAATATCTTCTCGCAAAATTGGTCTACCTAATTCTTTCTCAAGATTTATAAGTGCATTCGCAATATCTTCTTTTTCTTTTTTGAACTTATTGCTTTCATAGCCACACCAACGCACGAAATCATCATATTTTTTTACATTTTTATCTGGACAATATTTTACGAACCAAATTGGATTTGGTAAACCATATTTATTATTCATTAACTCATTTCCACATAAAGCATGACCAATATTATCACTTACTTCTTTAAATCTTTTGACATATAAATCATAATCTTTACTTTCTGTCCTTACGTGAGATACCTTACCAAACTGTAACAAGAAATCATTATAGGTGATACTATTTTCTTTTAATACACGAGTTATAATTCTGCCTTGTGGCATATTATGTTTTGAATCACATTTTGAATATACTGGCACTTCACCATAAGTATTAATAAATTGCTTATACAAAATAATTAAATCTTCATAAGTTACTTTAGTAGATTGGACTTCTTTATTTCCAACCTTTAACATTATAATTGCTGACATATTTTTCCTACTTTCTCACCTACTCCAATACATAAAAATAGAATGGGAGAGAGGTAGGTGACTCTACTCTGTCAGCTCATGACTTCTGACAGTCCCATTCCATAAATCCCACAATCAGCTATAACACCGATCATGAGTACATATATTTATTCTCTGTTTCCATTCACAGAAACATCAAAAGTCCTCCCACTTGGTAACGCTCCAAGCCGATCCGAAGACGATAGATTTACAGTCTACCCCACATCTTTAGTGGTCTATGAGAGGATACAAAAAGAGTGTGTAGCATACACCACACACTCTAAATATTTAAAAAATAAAATCAAGCAAATCAAATAATCTTCCAACCGAATTATATTCGTCAAAATCACTTAAATCAATCGGCTTACTAGAATAAAATTCACGCTTTTCATATCCATTAACATCACTTTTAACAGAAGTAAATCCGTGAATATTTCCGTTTTCATCTTTATCAAATGTAATATTTTTATGAGAATCATCACTTATGTCACTGCAACTGCAATTCTTACAATTACAATCACAATCATCGTCTACATCTTCAGCGTCCTCACCAATGTTGAATTCATGAATAATGCATCCAGAATCTTTATTGTCCTTAACAAAAGCTGAACCCACATCTCCATGAATAAATACAATGTCTGTCTCATCCATATTGATATAAGTATCACTTCCCTCATACTTGGCAGCCTGAACCCATACATTCATTTCAGAATCAATACTAAGAATAAATGCATCATCATAACCGTCCCAATAAGGATCATTCAAATCGTTACAAGAAGCAAGTTTAAAATTCGTATTCTTAATAACAGAATTAAGAACATCTTTCATCACATCATACTTAGCCACAACTACAATTTCTGAACAATCATCGTCATAATCTCTTGTACAAACATCTAGCTTGTCAAAAGTATCTGCTAAAAATTCAGCAAAATCATTTGTATCTGTAAAACCAAATGTTTTCAATATATTTTCACCACCTTAGAATTAGAGCTGTTTTGCAGACTTTGACATCTTAAAGCAAATCTCATCATGCTGTGGAGTTACATACTCCTCACCTTTGCGATCGCCCATCATAATTTTTCCTCTACGCTCTGGAACTGTCTTAACCTTAAACTTTCCAAGTTTTCCAACAGGAACTGACTCTGTAGCGTTACCCTTCAATGTATCTGTAATAACATCTGCAAATGTATCAAGTACAACAGCGATGTCACCTTTCTTAGCTCCTTCGATTCTTTCTGCGATTGCGCTTACTAATTCATTCTTTACCATTTTTAAATTCTCCTTTATTTTCCTTAATATTTTTTGTTCTTACCTTTTCGGTATATTTTTTAATCAGTAATATTTACACTAACAACACTTAGTCCACTATCTGCTTTTATAATTAAATCACCCATGCCAATATTGTCATTAGGGTTCTGATGATAATTCAATTTAATCTGCAAAACGGCAGAACCATTTCCATTAATTAAATTTCCATTAGAAGCAACATATTCAACTGGCATATTGAAATTAATTGTTAAAATCTGCGACTCTTTAGTATGGTCAGCATTATGTATTCCTTTTATTTGAATACGATAATCACCTCTACCAATTTCAGGTCTTTGATGAATAGTAGCAGTAGTTGTGTAACAACCGCTTGCCATGTAAATACCTTCTGATTGATTTTCAATAATAGCTACAATTGGCTTTTCATATTTTTTCATAAGAAAATTCCTTTCTTAGAAATTTACATAGTAAAAGAGGGTAGCGTCCATATAAGGTACACTCCCTCTGATAGTGGCTTCGTCAGCCAAAAATAATATATTAATTGTAGCTGTGAATATCTGCTTCCACAATTACTCCAAACTGAGCCGAACAGTGGGCTACAATTTTTATTTAATTTAATTTAAATACATATTCAGCCGTTCTACCTTGTCCTTGTTCAAATTCAAACATTGAGCAAGAAGCATTTGATGCTGCATTTAATGTCATAGCATATGGATCAATACCAATTACTGAGCCAACAGATAATACTGCTGAATCCATCCCAATCTCTTTAAGAGCATCATGGTGAATGTGTCCAGAAATTGTATAATCAATATGAATACCATATGTGCGTGACATTTCTAATAAATTAATTTTTAGATTTTTCTTCTCACCGTGCAATCCAACAACACAGTATGTAGACATCATTGAGTAAGTCATTCCTGTTGGATTTTCGAGTATTGCGATATTCTCATTATCTCTCAATCGTTCTTTAATAAGAGCCATCATAATTTTGCTAACATTTTCATCTGGAAATGTATTCTTTTTTCCATCCAATAGTCTTAACTGATTATGATTTGAATCAAAAACCATCTGAAATTTTATTGACACATATTTGCTTAATTCATTCAACCAATTTGCTAAATAATCTGCATAACGAATACTAGACTCAATTACGCCATATCTTAATCTCATAAGCTGAGACATTCTGAGACATCCATCAATGCCATCTCCAAGTTCAATAATTGACAATTCAGTAATTCCAAGTTCCTCGATTTTGTCCACAACCTTATTAAATAAAATTGTCATTCTTTCCTCAAATATCTCAGGAGAGTACGCATTTATAATTCCATTATAAAAATCTTTGATTTCAAATTCACAACCATAGTGGCAATCGCTAATGGCAAGTATCCAAGACTTTTTATTTGTTGTTGGCTGAATACGAATAGGAGACGATAACTGTGGCAAAGATAAAATTGTTTCGCTGATTTTCTCAGCGATCATTTCATCTCTAGCATCTTCTCTAAGCCATTTATTATATTCAATCTTTTCACTCTGGATTTTCTTTCGTTCTTTTTCAAGTTCTCTCTGAGCTAACTGTATTTCTTTTAACTGTGCATCGGAATCAACAAACTTAGACTGATTTGCATTTAACATCTTTTTAAATGCTTGGAACTTCTTTCTGTATGTACTTTCCCCAAAATCATTTCCAGTAAGTTCATTAATTATATTCGCCACATCATTCCAAGAACCTATCTGGTCTTTATCTTCGCATATCCTATAGATAAGTTCCTCATCTGTTTCGTTCTCGAATCTTTTATAGGTGCTAATTGTATCCACCTACTTTCTATTCAGCAGATTCAGACTCTTCATCTGGAAGCTCAATACTAATTTTAATATCAAAAATAGTAGTACCTTCTGGTAACATTTCAGCGATACGATCTACAATAGAGCCTTCATCATCAACGAAAACTCCGTTTTCAATTCGTACACCACTTGCTGTAATATTCTTTTTAGCTGCACTAACAATTGCTTTCTTAATCTTACTATCTACCATAATCCTTTAAATCCTCCATAAAATTAAAAATTCCCACCAGAACGTTTTCTGCCAGGATTATAATACATTTGTTTGCTTTTATTCTGTTTTACTTTGATATACTCACGAATCTTCCTAATATAATTTTCATCATAGCTTAATCTAGCATGTGACTCCAAATAATAACATCCACAACGAGTAGGAATTTTATTTGATAGCACATTGTCTATAAGTTTATATGATGGATTAAGATTTTTCATATGAGTATGTTTTTCTGTATCTTCTTTTCTACAGATACGAAAGCCATTTTCGGTCTTGTCTATATAAAAACCTTTATATTCAATTCTATTTTTCATAGGCAGAACCTACTTAACATACTTATCTTCGATGTAACGCTTTTTAGCAACACCTTTAGTACGATAATAACCGACTGGATATCCATTTTTGTCGATATATCCTCGTCTTGTGTTTCTGATTACACCTTCGGATAATAGCTTTTCAATTTCATTTTTTGAAATGTACTTAATAATTTTCACTTCTTTCTTGATTTATTTCCTACAAAGTAGGATAGTAGTTGGAAATGTAGGATTTGAACCCACGACCTCCTGAACCCAAATCAGGCGTTCTAACCAAACTGAACTAATTCCCAAAATAAAAAATCCCATACCGAAGTATGAGATCCTTACTTAATATGAGCTGAGATATTTGACTCAATACACTAACATCTACTGTGGTTGGACACAGTTTATCACACAAGCGATTAGCTTGTAGTTAGCAACAACACCAATTTTGACATAACTGGCAAACTCTTACTATGAAGTATTATAGATTTTCTTTCATCACATCGCCTCTTGCGGAGTTCAGAGAGTGCGAATCTCTTACGGTTGCAATTACTTGTACTTTCTTACATAACACTTTGCGAGTGTCATATATGTCCATATTACAGGACAATAAGTTGTTTTTCTCTTCATAGTCATACACACTTTTGCTGTTTTGTAATCTTCTTTAATATTATTTACCTAAAATAATTTGATTTCCTTCAAAAGTATGTACTTACATATGGACGATGAGGTGTACATTTGACCATCCGTGCCTTTTGAGCACAGCCCAATCATCACCATCCTGCTCGGATTGCGATCTCCTTACTTTTTGATTCCATCCCTGTTTTTCAACTTAAGAGATATTACCAAAATCCTACTAGCAGTTACACTTGCGGTATTCCCACCAATAGTACACAAATCATACCCACATTTCTGTGTTACTACAGTGCCTATTTCAAGACACCCACCAGTCAACCATATTCGCCAACAGTTGTCCTTGAATAGAAGGTTGGGCGTAGATTTTATGTGTTTTCCGTCAAGCTGTATTGCTACAGTCGCAGCCTTATAATACGATAAGAGCCACTTTATACATGTCACCATGCTTATCTTAGAATTTTCGTCCTCTGATCCGAAACCGACCAGTTCCCACATAAAATGGGAGAGTTGCTGAAGCACAAGGAGTCGAACCTGTTATTTCATGAAAATGAGTCATGTGTGATAATCCGTTTCACTCGCCAGCAATAATATATTTAGAGAATAATCGGCAACCATGCTGCAAGAATTGTAGCACAATCACCGACACATATAAGAAGAGGAGTACAATATGAATATGTACCAATCTTAGAAATGATTTTTAGAATTGTTCTGTTTGAAAACGCCTCGAATCGTTCCCCATAGGTTTGATTCCTATATATCTTCCACAGAAATGCATGGTACAGTCTCGCTTGCTGAACTTAACTGGTTTTGCACACCATACACAAGTTTTTCATATGGCTTCACAGCAACTAATTTATAGTCATATGTTAGACGAAATATTATAATGCCTTTCGACAATTATATATTCTCTGTTTTATCAGCCAAGAAAAGCTGATTTCATTGTGTTATATTCGGGGCAGATAATGATACGTCTGCCCCTAGTATACTTTTTAAACTTGCAAGCCCGTACTTATTACACGCATTGGCAATGGCGTGGGAGTTTACTAACACAACTCTGTGCTTTCTTCCCTCCATATAACACCCATTAGGCAAATTATGAAAGCCAATAAAATCAAGGGTTTTGGGAAACAATAACAAAATAATCGTGCAGTTTTTGTACATTATTTACAACAGAAATTCACCAAAAACTTATTTTTATTAACTTTATACAACAAATTCAATATTTTTCTTGTATGTTTTTCGGGATTATATGTACGATTTTTTGAAGCACCAGTCTCACTACTCAATCCTAGTGCAATTTCGATTAGACGATTAATAGTTACAACGTTTTTTATTTTTATTTTAGAAAGTTCAGATATGATTTCAGAATTTTTTTCAGATAAGAAAGATATATACTCTTCACTATCTAAAATATTGATCTTTGCAGATTTTACACTTAGATCATAGTCTTCTATAATTTTCATCATCTTTGTCATTTGCCTTCGATTAGCTTCTCCATTCATCTTAATAAAAAATGCAGAAGTTGGAATTGTTTCAATGGTAGAGGCGTTCTGAATCTTATTAATACAATCTTCAAGCCAGTTCATAGGGCACAATAACTCCCTATTAATACGACTTTTAAGTTTATTCTTTGATTCGTTAATTTCATCTTGTGGAAGTTCTTTACCATCTTTTGTATATTTAATTTCTCTTGTATATTTCATAAATTCAGGAAAATCATGTTTTTTATACTTTGGTTTACCTGACTCCGTATAACCAACGATTCTTTTAATGTTCATACAAGGGAGTTTGCTAATTCTATCAATTTCTTTGTTGCCATCAATTTCATATTCTCTTTTGCATCCATCAATAATAACCTGCGCAAGAACAGAAAGAATAATAAAATTGTCATAGAGTTCTTTAAGTTTTTTCTCATCAGGATTATCTTTTTGTAATTCCGTCCAATAATAAGTCATTGCCAACTGAGCCAAATTACTTGAATACCCGATTCCCATACGTGACTTTGAAAACTTGTTATCCATGGCAGCATAATCTTTTTTTGTATTATTGTAGGTAATACCAGACTCTTGTAATGCATTTACAATAGTATAAAAATCTCTATAGCATCTTTCTGCACATATGACCATTGTTGATTGATTTGTGACAAGCATAAAATCCGAGTCTTCATCCATCCCATTTGCCCTGTCTTGAATATCTGTATGAATACAATTAACTGCTATTATATTTTTACTAAATGCAAAATACTTATCCATTTCTTTAGAATAGACATTATGTAAATAACATATATTGTTCGGGGAATTATGTGGATTTCTAAACGCTGCAAGATATTCATTATCATCAAAACGTTTAGTGTAACACTGAATACAATTAGATTCTTGAGAAAGCGTTGAATCTTTTTCAAAATCCTCACCAACAGAATAGAGCAGAAGTGCATAAGGATTACCACATACAGTCAAATTATCACCATTGACCATAATTTTTCCTTTTCTCATTCTAAAAACATATTGTTTAATTATCTCTTTCTTTTCATATCTAAAAAATTTACTATTTCCAAACTCATGATTTTGAGCATATAAATCAGCAAGCATTTCATAATGATTTACTTCATTTGCATTCTTTCTAAGGAACTTTTCAAATTCATCATTATCACGCTTAAGTAATTCAACATAATCAATGCTAATCTGAGCAATATCTTTTACATTATCCTTCGTACATGGAAGAGTATTAATCATCTGATAACTCAACTGTTGATATTGTCCTAATTTACTAGGGTGGTCAGTTTTTACAATGCCCCACATATCACCATCAGAATGAATTCTTTCGCACCAATAGTCATATGCTTCAGTAATATTATTACCCATTAAGTCTTGAAATTTCTTCCATTTAATCGCATTATCAGTGGTTATCATCTTAATATCTTTTAAATAATGCCATTTACCAAACATATCTTGAACCTGGTATGTATTGTAATTATATCCATTTTTATCACACCAATCTTTAAAGAATTTTTGAAGATAACTCTTAAAAGCACATGCTTTAAAAAGGTGATTTCTGAGTAATGCCATTCCGTTAATATACGGTGGGAGACGAAGATAATTATAATCAGCTTCGATTAGTGCCATACCATCCCAAATTGTATTTTTGACTTGACGTTTTTCTTCGGATACAACACATTTTTTACGTTTTTCAATTACCTTTTCGTTTTTGTTAGTTTCTTTATTTTTCTTTTTGACTTCTACTTCGTATTCTTCTGCTTTAACAACTTTTGTCATTGTTTCAAAAAAGGAATCCTGATCTTTGAGAATTAGAATATCCTCAACAGGTATATGAAGTGTACCAATAATGGTAGATGTGGTAAGTGGAGCATAGGCTGACATTTCAACGATTTTCGCATTGTCATGACTCATTTTTTTTCCAAGTCCAATTGTTAGCCAATCATATGCAATGTCATATAATTTACTATTTATGAAAATAACTTGTCCAAGTTTAGCTTTGGCACTTGTACGAAAAAGCATCTCATAATGAATAGTTTCTTCTTTAATTGTTCCGTCTCTACGTTTACGTTTATATGTAACATTAACACCATTCTCATAAAAATACTCTCGAATTTCATCTCGTGATTTTTCATCATACAGATCTTTTCTATCTTCAACTTTTTGTAATGCCTGTTTAATACGTTCCTTAGAATCACCATCAGTATCATTAAATAACTTTTCTAATCGAGTATGCTCATTATCATAAGAGCGACTTCCAAATTCATAATCAAGACAAATTATATCTCGTGTACTTTCATTTTTTTTACCAGATTTTCCTTTATAAATATTTAATCCGTTCTTTTGCAAGAAAAAACTAAATAAACTGTTGTTAAACATAGCATCAGTATATGTAAAATAATCTCGTGTTCCAAGATTAACATCATACAACATACCAGCACTAATATTTTTTATTTTAATTCCATATTCACTCATTCAGTATATCATCACCGCCTTAACCTAAATTCTCCCAAAATTCATCTTCAGAATCATAGCCACCATAATCTAAACTCTCTGCAAACTCATGAGATGATTTTGTAGAAGCTTTGTAATAACATTGCTCCAATTCAGAACATTCTTCACATCTGAAATTATTGTCAAATTCACATTCCGAAAGTTCATCTACAATTAACTCCTTCATTTCTCCAACATTGTCAAAATTATTATTCATATAAAATTACCTCCACTTATATATTCTCAAAATGAAATTTCTATTTACTTTACAAAACTAAATAATTTGAATAATATTTTCGTGTTTATTTTCTTCATTTCTATCTCTTTCTTCTGCATTCTTTCTACATTGCTTATCAAAAGCAAAATCTCTAAAAATTCGGTCTGCGACAGAAGGTGCTTTATCTTTTCGAGGGCAATCTGTACAGAAATCATATTCTATGATTAGTCCACCATATGTATTCTGGTATTTATGGTTCTTTGATGTAATTGTTACGGTTCTGTTCATTAATTAGTTCTCCTTTACTGTTTGAAAATTTATTCATTGCAATCAACTCCTTTGAGTGCTGCGTTAATTTGTTACATATGTTTATTCTCTGTTTTATAATTCATTTTCTAATAATTTGATAATCTTGTTTTTAACCTCATCAGAAAATAAACAATTTTTATCAGACTCTAACAAATCTAATATAGTTTGATATGAAATATTGAATGATTTCAATGTGTTAATATAGTGTGTTTTGCTTTTAAACCACTTTGTACCAATTTTATATAATTGGTTTGAATCACCGACTTCATTCGTTTCTGCAATTTTTATCATTCTTCCCATACTTTTATTCTCCTTTCATTTTTGTTAAATATTTAATTTCACCAGGCACATCCTCTTTGTTATATATTCTCTTTCCATAAATTCTTTCTAATTCGATTAAAACAGAATCACCTTCTAATTCCATTGGATCAAGAGCATATACATTTCTTGTAGGAACAAATACACCTTCTTCTTTTTTATTCTCCACAAACATATCTCTTCTTATATAAATTAATTTATAAGATTCTAAGACAAATAATCCGTTTTCAACTGTTTGGATAGAAGTATCTAATCCTTTCGCAATTTGTGATTTTGATGGAAAAGAAATTTTAACAGGTGCAATATCTCCTGGATAATCCATGATATATTGCTTTATATAAAGATAAATTCCTAAAAGAATGGATTTATTAATTTTAGATGAGAGAGAACAGATTTTTTCATATTCAGAAATAGTAATCTGTACAAAATTATCTTCTGTAAAAAAAATGTTGTTCTCATAAGATAATTGAAGATAAAATAAATCGTTTGGTTTAACTACAAAAATGTCTGTATTACAGCTTGCATAACCCTTGTTTATAAGTTCTGTTTTAATAATTTCTCGAAAATCAGAGTATATTGATTTATTATTTGTTTTTATAGAATATCCAATTTCCTGTAGCAAATCATTAAGTGTGAGAGTAACTTGCCCAAATGTTTGTACATGTTTCCTTAGATATAATATGATGAGATAATATTTCAAACCTGAAATACCTTTATGATTTTTGATTTCCTTTTTTGAAAATCCGACAGAGGTTATTTTTTTATCTTTCTCAGATAGATAAATATAGTTGTCGATTTTAATCACTCCTTTCGTTAAAAAATTCTATGTGAAAATTTTCCCAAAGATTTAACACTACCTATTAAGTTTGTGTGAAAATTTTCCCAAAGGGGTACTTAATTCTGTGTGAAAATTTTCCCAAAAAGTAGGTATATAGTATAAAAGCATAATTAATAATATAAAAAAGCATAAATATATAAAAAAGTATAATAACTTCGTAAATGGTCTAACGCCCATTTACTCCGTAAAAATTTAATTGATTGTTATTGGTCAATGATTTTTTATTTTTGATATGTGAGATATACCTATAGCTTTATTCTCTCTTTAAATTATTATTTTGCTCCAAATCAACATACTTCTCTTTAAAAATATCCTCTACAAAGAATACTGGCAATTTATCATGGTACTTTCATATAATTCTTCACCAGAAATATGAGAGTAGCATTTGCCTATTGGAGTATCTACTGTTCTGATATAATCTTTTACAATAGATTTGTTCTCCTTGAATCGCTCATTTATTTTTCCACAAATAGTACAGTAAGTATATAAATCTGTATTAAGACAAGTTTTTCCTATAAATGTGGATCTGTATTGAATCAGACATTCTTCATAATGATGTTTGTGTTTTGATTTGTGATTACTCTTTGAGATGTTACTTTCTTTCTGCTTAAGATATTTTGTGATATCACTTTTTGTTTTGCTGTCAATTAGTTTCATACTAAATTCCTTTCTATGAGTAAGTAATGGGATAGAAGTAGAATACTGCTCAATAATATATTCTCTGCTTATTTCTTATTTTTGGCATAAAAAATAAGACAGACGAAATCAATCATCTGTCTTTGGCATAATAATATTATTTATTCCATTAAACTTTTATAAAGATTAATTATATCTCTTAAATTATCAATGAAAGCAGAAATATCTACAAAATAATTTGGATAAGCTAATTTTAATGTTTCAAATGAAGTTGCGGATACTAAAACCGCATCAAGATTAGATTCTTTTTCAACAGTATCATATATTTTGGTAGCAACTTCGATTTGTGAAGAATTAAAACTTCTGACTCTAACATTTTTTTTACTATAATTGAGAATCAAAAGATAATATAAATTTTTACCTTTAATTTTTAATTCACTTGTATAATTAATAGTAACATTTATTGCACTTAAAGTAGAAAGAATGTTATGTTTTTTATCTAATTGTTCTATTTCTACTATCAGCTCATCTGCCCATTGCGATGTATTTGGGCAAAGTGGCATTTTTTCTTGTGCGGCAAAAACTGAAGATACAAGAGTAAAAAATCTAAGTATTTCATCATTCCCTTGGCTCGCCTTAAGGTTGCTCTTAGTATAAATTCCCATCATTTCAACAGCAGTAGCCCATATATGTTGTAACCTTGTACGGAATTGAATTTCTATGAGCATATTTTTATTATATGTTTCTTTGCTATCACTACAAAATTTATATACCATATGATAAGACCTGTATCCTGATTCTTTGGGGCATTTAATATAATCATACTCTTTTTTTAAAATATGACGTATACTAGAAGTTTTATATTTATCAACTGCTTTATATACATCGTCAATAGAATCTACAATTACACGACAACCACCTAAATCTTGCATTCTATATAATTCCATTACATGATCCTTATTTCTATTAAGTTTATTTATAATTGAATCTAGCCTTTTTAATCTTTGAACAACAATAGCATTTGGATTGTTCCTACGCAAATTACTACATATGATTTGTAATGGATAAGCATGTGAAGCCCTCCAATTATTGATTACTTCTAAAGCGGCATCTTTTTCCTTGGCAGTTGAATTAGGATTTACAAAATTTCTACCAGCTTTATTTATCTGACTTCCTGTATATTTTGGTACTTCCCATTTTTCTTTTGATGTATTATCCATAGAATCAAATTCCTTTAATATTTTTTCTATAATTATATCACAATTGTCTTTGTAATTCATTGATTATTTTTTATATCCTTTCATAATAGTATATTCTATGTTTAGTAATGTAATTTGTATATAGTTTTTGAGTACCCCCCCCCACATATTATTATGGTTATATTTGTTCTGAGAGAGAAATAAGAGAGTTTTATGTTTAGGAAAGGATTTTATCATTGGAGGTATTTTGAAATGAATTTGAGTCGATTTCGTGAGATTTAAGCTAGAGATTGGGGTATGAGATGAGAGGTATATGTGTAGTGAGATTAATATTGATAATATGATTTGGAATTTTTGCTAAGAAAATCGTTATCGTGAAAAGTGCTTATAAATAAGGAAGTTTTTGGAATTGTGGGTGGATTTTTGATGAGATTGAAGTTTGATTTTTGGGTTTAGAAGTGGCTGAAATGCTTGATTTTAGTGGGTTTTGACGATATGGGGTACGATAAGGGGTAAATTTTGTCTGAATGGCAGATTTACCTTATTTTTATGGGATTTTTGCTAATTAAGAGGAGGTAAATTTTTAGAGTTGGTGTATAGAACAAGCTGCTATGTACAATCTGATAAAATATAACTAATTTTTTAGTTTTTACCACCCCGAACACCCTAAAATCACGGTATTTCTACATTTTTCCGTGGGATTGATAACAGAACAAATGTTCGATAAAATCAGACTGGACTATTTGAGCAGAACATATTCGAACATGTGTTTGTATTATAATTTTATCGTATTTTTTGAAAAATAATACTTGACTTTAAACAAGTAACATGATAAGATATAGTCAAGTCAAGAGAATAAAACAATTTTTAAGAAATTAGAAATTGACTATTGACAAGTAAAAGAATATCTGTTATACTTGTATCAAGTCAAGTAAATAACTAGGAAGTAATAAAACTTTAAACTTCTTTGCAAGCAATCCTAAAAAACACTTGACAATAAACAAGTAGCATGATATACTTTAAACAAGTCAAGCGATTGACTTAAATGTTCAAACTTATAGCTTATATATATAGGGTAGCAACCTATAAAATAGGGTGCAAAGTCTAGCACACCTTACACCCTTACATAGTGGATAGCATGAAAATACTAACCTTTACGCATTACATATTCTAGCATATTTCATGCAAAAATTCCACAAAAAGTTTTTAAAAATCCTATGTAACACCTTTGATTAGGAAGTGGTGTATTGCACACTACGCACTCATAGGAAGAACATTGACAATTAAAGAATCGGCGGTTGTGAGCTATACAAGGATCTGAGTAGATAATGACTTATAACAAAGTCGCTCCATCCAAGGATACAACTAGACAAGTGCGTGAGAACCGTACAATCAGGGAATAAACCGACTGCTAGTTAGGAATCGTAACAACTTGAGCCGTATAACTGGACTTAGAAGTAATGCTACCAGACCACACAATAAGTCTGTCCGTTCCAAGTCGGATTAAAGCAGAGGACTTCACACAAAAACAATTTTGCACCTATGCGTGAAATAGGAGAATAGGAGTACATTATGTCAAAGAATCAGATTAATTTCACAAAAATTAGTAATGAAGCAACTATGCAGTTAAACACATTCAAGGATTCTGCTCTTGCAATCGCTACAGAGGATTTACGGTATAAAGCAGAGATGAAACCACTCAAGGCTCAACTTGAAAATATTCTTGCGAACCGTCAGAACGATCTCAACAATGGGTTATCTGTAGAAGAAGTGGCTACAAAATTCCCACGCATTGAAGTTGACAATGCTATCCGCAAGGCTGAAACTGCACACAATGCCATCATTGAACCATTGAATAAAAACATGAAAGAAACTTATAAGTTTGTACCTGACAACATGCACTCTGCTTATGTGAAAAAGATTGACGAACATAAGCGTGGTGACTTCTTAGAAGCTATCAAGCAGTTCCTTGTAAATCTTGGTATTGAAAATTGTTCACAGGCTCAAATCAGTAAACTTGCTGAAAACATGTCTGATATGTTCGGTGCAAAATATGCTACATCAAAGAAGATTGTCAATGATGGAGTTATGCACACTTCAATCAATAAGGCTGCATTTAACAAACTTTTCATGGCTGTATTCTGCGATATGTATATTAAATAAGAAACTTGTAAACACGCAACAAATCCGCTATACTACAATTAGGAAGGCGGTGGAAGGATGGAAGAGATGAATAATCAGGAAACAATTAAAATTTGCGTAGAAGAATTTTCACGCTTACAGGAATGGATGGAAATGGCAGAAAAAGAAAGCGCATTATATAAATCCATGAAAACACGTTACAGAGATTTAAAAGTCATTTTATCCGCTTTGGGTGTAAATGTAACGGAACTTGACACAATAAAAGAATAGTGCATAGTTAGAAGAGCAGATCAACGCAAAAAGTCTGCTCTTTTATAGTGTGCATTATCAAGATAGCACTTGAAAAAAGTCAAATAATATGCTATCTTTGTATATATTAAAGGGAGGCGAAAATTGTATGATAGTATATTATAAACTTGACACACTATTAGATGAACGCAAAATAACAAAAACACAACTTTGTAAAGATACAGGAATCAGTACAAATGTTGTATCTAAAATAAGTAAAAATGAAGTATTTAAAACAGACACATTAAACCGTATCTGCGAATATCTCCAAGTCCAACCTTCAGAAATTATGGAATGGATACCTGATGCAGAATATAACAAGGCAAATGAAGAAATTGCCTCAATTGACGCACAAATAGCGGAATTGATGGCAAAGAAAAAAGAATTACAAAAATAAGGAGGATACAACTATGTCAAATAATATAGAGGAAATGCGTCAAAGCATGGCACAAGCAGGAGTATATTCAAAAGCAGATATAGATAAAATCTGCGAACTCGAAAAGCAGTACAGAGAGGAATGCAAAGAGATAGCTGAACAGTGTGAAGCTGAAGGCTATCCAGCAAACGGAAGTAACTATGAACTCCGTTGTGAGAATGCAAGAGCTTATTACGATGAGCAGATTGCATATATAGACGCAAAATATGATGAAGAGTAAAGCGCCAAAAATAATACACCCAACACCAAACAAAGCACCCAATTTTCGGGTGCTATTTTTATACCCAAAAAACAAAAAATAAGGAGGAATTATTATGTATCAGTATACAAACAAAAACGGAGAAACTTTTGGGATCACACATACGGAGAGTAGCACAATGGCTTACATCAATGGTTCATATGTCGCACAGGCAGAAACAGACGGAGAGCTTGAGGAAGTTCTTGACCATTTCTCACACACAGATATCAAGAAAACGCTTGATTATACAGGAATTACGAGAGAAGAAAAGACTGCCGATTAAGGCAGCCTATCTTCCTACTTGACATTTAATGCTTTTGCTAAAGTATTACGGAAATCATCATTGTTAAAAACATCAACATCGTTCTCAGTAATATCTAAATCTTGTAATACTTTACATATTGCACGAATAGAAGCAAAACGAGAAAAATCAGTTACAACACGAGCAACATTAATAACGTCTGCATAGGTAACATTTTCCGTTTCCTTCTTATGTACTTTTTCAGTGAGTACACGAAGAAAGTTTTCATCTTCACATTTACACGCTTCCTCAGAAGCTAAAGCTAATTTTGAAATCAATTCGCTTGTTTTAATTTTATCCATAATAAAAGCCTCCTTTGTAAAATAATTATACAAGGGAGCACGTAATAAATCAAGGAGGAAACAACCATGAAACACAAAATTACATATCTTATCATCACATCAGCACTCGTAATGAGTGCTTTTTTAATAGGCAAATCCACAGCACCAAAGCAGATTATAACTAAAACAGCTATCAATTCTATTCAGTTAGAAAAGGCAATTCCATTGTCGGATGTAGCATGTTGGTATGTAAAAGACGGATATATCACGGTTGAATTGAAAGATGTAACACGTCAACTTGACGACAAGGCAAATGCAAGTTATACGGATGTTTTGAAAGATATTCCGAACGAAACAATGACTTACAGAAATAACATGATTGATATATCAAAGATAACTGATTTTACAGCAACGGAAAGTAAATTACAGATATACCTTGAAGATGGATCAGGATATTACTGGGAAAGATAATAAAAGAAAGGAGTGATAATTATGTCAGAAAAAGCAAAAGCAATTCACAATGCATATTGTGACTACGAAGTAGCAAAGGCAAAACAACCGTCACGGATTTATTCGGTACGATCCGAGGTTAAACGGAAACCACAGGGAATTAAAACCCATAACATGAGTAGAGCGATGTTAGCACAGACGTTAGCATCGCTTTTTTAATGCACAGAAGGAGAATAACAAAATGGGAAAGGCAAGATATGACGCAATTCGTATTGCAAAAAAATTATGTTACAGCAAAGAAGTAATTGAAAAAATCAAAATAGCAACATCAGAAAACGAAATAACACGGATTTTGCGCACGGCAAGGGAGGCAGAATAAAATGCAGAAAACAATAATATTTCGTGCCTATAATGGAACTGAAATTGTAGATACAAGACCTGAAGCTGAAATTGCATACTCAAACATGAAGTATGCAGAAGAATGCTATACAAGAGAGCAAAAATTTGCAGAGCAGTTACATAAAAACAAACATCCATTTGCAAAGAAGTTAATGGCTGCTTGCGGATTATTATAAACAAGGAGGTACAGACAGATGATTAAATGTAAAGGCTATTATGTCCCAGATGGATATATGGGATACACGAGGGGAAAGTATCAGCTTTTTGAAACAGAAAAGGCTTATCACGAATATCTTTTAATGGAGGAAGAGATATGAACGGCATGATTGAAGACCAGATAAGAGAAATCAAAGACAACCTTTGTGTAAACTGTGGCGATAGAATTTGTTGTCACGGAATACAGAGTTGCAAAGATGCAAATGAATATATTACAAAGGGAAGTGGCGAAAAATGAAATATATTACTTACGAAGAACCGCTGAAAGGCAAAACATTCACAGAAAAACAGATGCACGAAGTTTATAGAGACTTAGCAGACAAAGCAGAATATCCTGATTTTGAATGTTGGAAAACAGATATGCTCAAGTCTGGTGTATTTAAAGAAGTTTAGCAACTAAACGGCAAGCGAAAGCAAGCCGTTATTTTTATGCAAAAAAAATTAAAACAAGAAAGGTTAAAAAGGTAAAAATTATGTGCAAAATCAATGGAAAGAAATTAGGAGAATTACGGACAAAGGCAGGCGTATCACAGAAGGAACTTGCAAAAGAATTGGGAATGTCTGTGAGTACTGTTCAGAACTACGAGTATGGAAAAAGCGAACCGTCAACAGATATAGCAAATAGAATCTGCATGTTTCTTAAAATCAACCGTGGTGAAATCGAGATACACGATGTTGGATATGATTTTACTCATGGAGAAAGCAAAGTCGTAGGTGCTGCTAGAAAACGTTTAAAAGACAGAAGATATAGAAAACCAAGTCTGGTAAACGCATTTATTTTAGAAAATAAAAAGAAAAGTGAAGAAGAGGAATTAAGCGAAATTGAATCAAAATTAATACCAGGACAGTCAATTATAATTGCAGGAAAGAAATACATTCAAATTGATCCGACACTTATACATATTCCAACATGGCAGAGAGATACAGATTTTGCTACAGCAGAGGAAATTAGTATTAACTTTGACGAAAATCAGTTTGATCCGATTAAAGTGTACATTAAAAATGGAAAATTGTATGTTGCTGATGGTGCACATCGCTTAATTGCTTTTATTCTTAGAAATATCAGTATGAAAAAGCAGTTAATGATTCTTGTTGAAGTCCTCAATTGCGATGAAGAAGAAGCAAGAAAGGTATTTCTTGCACAGAAGAAAGGCAGAAAAACAATGTCAAACAATGACATGTATAGAGCTGCTGTTGAAGAAAATGAGCCTGATTATGTTGCATTTAGAAATATTTGCAAAGCAAATGACATTCAGATTCCATCAGATGAAGAGATTATTGATAATCCAATAGGATCATTAAATCCATCTTCAGTAATGCTTCGTATGGCAAAGAAGGAAAATGAACTGATGAATAAAATTGTTGCATTGATTAAAGACCTTAATTGGACTGGCTCATGCAGGAATGCAATTACTCCACGTAATATAAAAGTTATTAAGAAACTTTATGCAAATAATAAAGATATTAACGTTGAAAAGAAAATGTTGCTGAATTGTAAAGGTGCTTCATTTTACGAGGCTAAAGTGTTACCCGTAAAAAATGACGCAGAGTTATATGATATTCTTTCAGCAGAAATCAGTAAGTAAGAGAGAATAAAATATAGAAAGTGAGTGATTAATATGAAACATCGGTAAGAAAAATATCAGAAAAGCAAACCAAATACATACAACATATAAATACGAAGCTGTGATAACGACTATACGGTCACATTATAATAAGGAAAGGATTGGTTGATATGGGAAAGAGAAGATGGACAAATGATACACGGATTGTCAAGCCTATTCTTGAAGCGAACGGATATTTTGCTTTAAATAATGGGCATAATTGTAACGGAAGCCATACGAAATTTGTGAATGCAAACGGAGAAGTAATTAGTGTGCCGAAATCAATTAACAGGATGTTGTGGCAAAGAGAAGTACGGAAACACAGTATTGTCGGTGGTATGACTGTTATAGGCAAATTAAAAAGTTAGGAGTTGATTAGCATGAAATGGAAAGAGATTTTACGGAAAGATGGCTATGCATTACTACAAAGCGAAAGTGATACACAATATTGCGTAGCAAATGATTATGATCCAACGCAGCCTGAAGATCAACAGTGGAATTATGGAACATATTTCACTTATTGGAATGATACAAAACGAAAAGCCGATTGTTTACAGAATGCTCTGGATTGTTTTAGAAGCAAAACAGAAAGCAATTATGTTACAAAGGGACAGAAGTATCTTGAAATTTACAGAGAAGACTATAGCGAAGGCACATTCAATGAAATTTTACAGTCACTTGATTTAGATAACGACATGGTTGGAGACGCTTTTGGTTGTTATTGTATTGTGGATAAAGAGAGTTTAAGAAAGTGAGGAATAAATATGGGACAGTTCAGTTGGATATATTCAGATACAAATAAACAGCTTGTAGATAATAAGATAGCAGATACATATTTGCTTGTGCCAAAACCATTTCAAGAGAAATACGGAAAGGCAATTTATGAAGGCTGCTATGGTGGATACGGTCATTTTGGGTATTATGATGTATACGATTTGATTCCAGAATGGAACAAAGAAATGATTCCTGAAATCATTCGTAGAATCAAGAATGGAAATTGGCATTGCAGTACAAGCGAAAACGATGTTGCAAATTTACAAGCATATTATGAAGGGAAAGAAATTGCTTGTGAACTTCGTTGGCTTGGAATTATAATGGCTTGTTATGATGAAGATAATGAAGCACTTGAATATTCAATCAAGATTACCACAAGAGAAATGGAATATGAAAAAGTTGCTCCATCATTGGGCGATCCGAATCAAGGTTGGGAAACATCTGATGATGACGAAGAAGAATGGTGGTAAAGGCAAGTAAATGGATATTTCATTAGGAAAGGTAGAGTGATATTATGCAGCATTTAAAAACGGAAAAGTGTATTATATGTGGAAGTACGGCAAAAATGTGGCATGGTTATGTGATTGCAAAAGACAAAATGGCTTTAGGTAATTATATAGATAAGAAAGTGATTGCTGGATTTTGTGATAAACATAGTGAAATATTATGCAGTGGACAAGATGGAAATTACGGTTGCTACAATTCTGAGTTGATGGGAAAATGTATTCCTTTATTCAACTCGTGAAATGCGTGTTTCATTAGAAAAAACGGAGGTAACGGATATGAGAAAAATTACGGTAACAGAAGACAATTTTGAAAAAGTCTTAGAAAAATTACGGAAAATGTGCGATAAATACAAAATGCTTGAATTCTACAGAGCTTTATCGGAAGATCTTACAGAAGTAAAATGTAAGACTAATTCAATGGGATTACGAAGTGAGCTTGATAAAGAATGGAGAGACAAGAATGGAGAATATAAGTACAAGGTAAAAAAGAAATTCTTTATGTATAGCAAGTATGTCTGTGTTACAAAACATCCTTTTAGAAGAGATTATGAAACTGATAAGGAATCATATAATGCAAAATATATGTATCCTAAAATGAAGAGTTTGATTCACCTTGATTTATCAGCTTCGTGTGCTTTAGTAATTAGTGAAGGAGATAAGGTGCAGTTTTTTCCTTTTGGTGGTTTCATTATATGGACAGATGATGATTATACGAGATTTGATAATCCACTTACGATATATAAGCACATTTATATTCCAGATTTTATAAAAGGTAAGATTAAAAATCTTGAACAGGAAAAGGAAACAAGAGAAAAGGAATGGAAATGGGAAGAGGAAGAAGATGCTGCATGGTGGGATGAACAATATGAAAAAGATATGGAACGTGAAATGAACGAATATATGTAAGAATAGAAGTAGTATTTGAAATTCGCATTTCAAAGGAAAGGAGCAAATTATGGATAGATACTTAGTTGTGTGGTTAAGAGAAGGCAGAGAGAATGTTGATGTCATTGATAATGCTATCACTCAGCATGAAGCGGCTAATAAGGTAAAGGAAATGCATTTAAATGCTAACGTAGTAGCAGTAGGCATTATGTTAGATAACGAACAGTGGAATTATCTGTAGTAGTTAAAACTAAGATTTCTTGGTATGATTGGAGGTAACTAAGATGTTTAAAGTTGGTGATTTAGTATATGTATCTAATCCAGATACAGAATACGAAAAGGAATATGGAGAGAGAACACATAAAAGCTTCTTTGGTACAGTAACAGATGTTACAGAATATACAGATGAAATTTGTGTAGAAGTGAAATTTCCAGCAACACCAAACGGATGTGCAATGGAATGGAGCTATAATACAAACGAATTATCACTTGCAAAGAAACTTAAAGATATGACTATTGAAGAGTTGAGCAACAAATTCAACCTTCAGATTTTTGCTGAATATCTATAATGTTTAGTAACTAAACAAAATAATGCAAACGCAAAGGCAGTTAGGAGAATAATCTACTAGCTGCCTATTTTATTACAAGGAGGAAACGAATATGAGCAGATGGCTATATGATCCTGAAACGGATTCACGGAATGGGAAAGAGTTTACTTACAATTTGCCAATACATGAAAATGAGGACTTACTTTTAGGTTTTACATATAGGCAAATTATGGATGAAGTGATTGCAAATTACGGTCACAATGTAACAGAAAAAGAAATCAGAAAACAGGTAAACGAACATCTGGAAATGGTTAAAGAAAATATGGAAGAAAATTTAATGTTGTGTATCGACAGTATGTTGAAAGGAATTAAGGAGGCGTAATTATGTATAAAATCATTAACCCATGTAAATGTAAAGTTTACACAAGAACAGGAAACGAAGTAGATGGAAATGCATTTGTGAAAATTGAATATAAAGATTCAAAATTAAGTATGAGTGGTGTAGTTGCGCCATTATCAAACGGAGATTGTCTTGGCTCTGCTGGTCAGTGTGTAGATGAAATTAGAAATGGTTCACCAACAGATGAGTGGACAACGGAAATGCTTAACAAATTATGTGATATTTGGGACAGATGGCATTTGAATGATATGTGTCCTTATTGTGAACACATGAGAGAACTTGGATGGACAGAACACACTCAGGATAAAGTTAAAATTGAGAAATGGACTTTAACAAAAGAAGCTTGTCAGAAAAAAGATAACGCAAAGAAAAGAGCATTGGAATGTTTGAAAAATGGAGAACCATTTTATCCAACTAAAGAGGAAACAACATATGCAAATATGGAATATTCTATTGATGTTTATGATGGTGAAGAAGTCACTTATGGAGAAGCATACGAATTAAAAGAGAAAGATTGTTTAGGACATTCAAATACAGAATATAAGACAAGAGGTTGGATTTCATATAAAGATCACAAACTCGGTTTTATTGGTAGAGAATGCCCAGTGTGCGGTTATAAATACGGAACTGCTTGGAAGATGGAAGAAGTACCACAGGATATAATTGAGTGGCTGGAAAGTTTACCAGAAACTAAAGTAAAGCCAGCATGGGTATAAGGAGGTCTAGTATGAGAGAAATTGAAGTAAACAATGGATGTAAGATTGTATTAGAGAATAAATCACAAGGTATAGAAGTTATTCATTGTGACAGTAAGGGAGGTATTGCATATAGTTACAATATTCCTGATGGCGAACTTGTAATGTTGCTGAATTATTACAGAAACTGTAAGAGTGGCAGAGAAAAATCTGATTATATATTAGAAGGTAAAATTAGAAATACGAACACGGATATCGTTGAATATATATAGTCAAAGGAAATTGTAATTTACATTGAAATTTTAGAAAGGTAAAAGGTGAATATTTATGGCAGATACAAAGAAAACAAAAAGATTGCACATTGGTATGGCTTACACGTATGTAGGAGACACAGGAATTGATATTCCTATGGAATTATTAGAAGGTAAAACAGATGAAGAACAGTTGGAAATTGCTTGTAAATATGCACAGGAACACATTGACGAAATTCCTGTTGCTACTAATGCAGAATATATTCCATACTCGGATAATTTTGAGATTGATGATATTGATTTTGAAGATAACGAACAGTAATACAGCGAAAAGGAGATTAAAACTATGAGAGTAAACGAAGTAAGAAAAACAGAAACAATCGAGAAACTTGTAAGAATAGAGTACATTGCAGAAGACGGCACAGTATTTAGAAGCGAAGAGGAGTGTAAGAAATATGAGGAATCAGCATTATTTGTAATCAGCAAAGAGTTAAAGAGACTTGATAATAAGAAAAATGGAGCTTCTGAATATGACATTTATGATGAATGTTCTGATGAATATCTGGTAGAGATTTTCAATGCAGAAACAGAAAGAGATATTGAGAATATCAGAAGATATGTATATCTTAAAGCTCTTTTAAATAGTTCATATGCGAGAAAGGAAGATGTTGATTTACCTAATATCACAGCAGGGCATGAAGTAATTATTCATTGGAACTATGACGAGGATAGTTGTTGGACTATTGGAAATGGAAGTATTGATGCTTTCTGTGGCTATATTAGAGAGAATCTTATGAGCTTAATTACTCCAAAGGAGGAAAAATAATATGAATGGATATGAATTTAAAAGAGAAATCGAAAGAATTTTTAAGGTTGCACGAAATATGTGCCCTAATGTAACAGATGAAATGCTTTATACAAACGGAGCAATTCATTATATGAACGGGAACGACAGTACACCGTTTGATTGGAATTGCAATAACAGGTTATGTGAATTTTTCATTTTCCATAAAAATGAGATGGGCTTTATCAAGGCATTCGTAAATAGTGACAACACAATTGATATGTACATCTATGAAACAGACGATGCTATGCAGCCGACTTATAAATTTACAGAGGAAATGGAAAAGGTAAAAGCAAGTAGTTTTGCAAAGATTATGAACTATATTGCGGATGATAATGGATTGTGGGATAAGCCGATTGATGAACTTGATTGGGATGTTGATAGTTTAGAGTGTGATGAGATTGATTAGAAATAAGAGAATATATAAAGGCAGATGCAAATAATTGTGTCTGCCTTTTGTAATGGAAGGAGTAAAATGACAATGAAAATTAAAGAATACAAATTATACAAGACAGCTAAAAAGACAGCAAAGGAAAACAACCTAGAATATGTCGATTCATTTGAAACTGGTAAGAGAAATATCTTGTTTGATTTCTCATTATTAGATAACACAGATAAATTAACAAATGAAGAGAAACAGTACATTAGAGAACACGCATTACGGAATTTACATGCTAGTGATTGCGAACAGTTCTATGGGAAAGAGTTTGATAATTTTACAGTTTGTAATGGTAGAGCATTATATTATCCACATAAAGTTTATGATGAACATGGTTGTGAACGCAGATATGTAATTATGCAGCTTGCAAAGATTATTCATGCAAGAGGAACACAAAAGAGTGTTTATGATGACTATGAAACAACGGAAATTAAATTGGATAGTGGTTATACAGAACCAATAAGTGATTATGAAATATAGAACGGAGGTTGATTGATATGACAAAAATTAGAATAGATAACACAGGCGATGGAACATGGTGGTTATACAATAGCAATCAGAGTTGGAAAGATTATTGTGGTTGTGAAAATTTCGATGAACAGGTTGTTCTTACAGGCAATAGAGATTTTGCAGGCTGTACTGAGGCAGAATGGTATCAGAAAGCAAAAGAAATCTTGGATGATATTGATTGCTATGACGAATATCCAACGGATGTATCTGATGAAGTGAATGCAAAATTAAAAGAAATGTATGATAAATGCAGATGTACAGAAGATATTATTGTTGATGTAATCAGACTTCTTTATCCAGAAGACACCTTTAAAACTGGAACAATCAGAGGGTATAGCCAGGGAGATTGGCAAGATTACATTGTCATGGGAGATGTGGATACAGGTTTACTTGAAGCAATGTATTTTGGAAAGATCTCTGATATTACCGTAACAACGGACGAAGAAGAATTTGGAGATGTAATCACTCATGATGAACTATGGAGAGCAGAAAGAGAAGAGGGATTAAAAGAATTTTTCAGAAATCATTACGAACTTGATAAGGATGAAGAAATTCATATCTTACAGGCAGACGGATATAAGCAAGTAGTTGATTGGAAAGCAGTTGGATAAATTCCAAAGGAAAGAACTGTTTCTTGAAAAGGAAGTGAGGTAAATAATTATGCTGAGATATGGACGGAAATTTAATATTACACAGGAACTTATGGACATAATTGCAACTTATATGAATGATGACATAAGAGAAGATTTACATTTCAGACTTGCACCATGCGAGCCTGATTTATTTTTAAGAGAATATGTAAAGAGAGATCCTGAATTTGAGAAACTTTTATATGATGAATTTGGAATTGAAATGGAGGTGCAATAATTATGATGACAGAAGAGAGATTTAAAGAGACAAATTATAAAATGAGTTACGAGGAATATAAGAAATGTTGTTGTCACAGATGCATGAAGGAAGATTGCATTCATAGAGATGCATATAGAAGATTACCAGAAATTGATGGTGGTCTTGGTTTGTGTCCTAATTTGAAGGGAGAGTGATTGATATGTATCAGCATATAGAATTTATTGATGGTAGTAATCCTTATATCAGCAAAACGGAAAAGGATTTCAAATGGATGTGTGAACATTATGTTCTCATTCCGATTGCAGAAAATTTCTGGAAAGCAACCGATAGAATTTATTATAAAGTAGTTGGCTTTGCGGATAAAAATAAGATGGCTACTTTTAACAGAAATTACAAATCAAAAGCAGGTGCAATGAGAGTAATTTGGAAAGCAATTAAAGAGAATAAATTTGAGTGTATTGTACTTAGAAAAGAGGTTGAAGATTTACGGAATGATGAACACTTTGATATTTCAGTGAGTACACCTATTAAAACATGGAATTTGGGATAGATTGGAGTAATGAAAATGACAAAATTAGAAAGTATTAAATGTGAAAAGTTACTGAATGAAGCTATTGAATATGCGATTGATGCAAAAGACAAATTGGATGTAGCTGCAAGACATCCTAATGCAACGGAAAGATATGTTCTGGAAAATACCGCACATAATCACAGAGGTTATGCAGAAGGAATTAATCAGTCACTTGCAGTTTTAGGATTTAAGCATGAACGGATGGTAGAGTTAGAAAAATTGATAGGTTAAGAAATAGCAATTTCATTTTAAGATTGGAGGAATAATTATGTTAAAGGCAATAAATATTAAATGGGACACAGACGGTGATATGGAAGTATTAAATGAACTTCCAACAGAACTTATTATTCCTGATGATTTAGAAGAATTATACAAAAGAAAAGAAGATAGAGAATATGCTCTTGAAGAAATTGCTGATTGGTTATCAGAAGATACAGGATTTTGTCATGACGGATTTGAAATTGAAAAAGTAATCACAAAAGAGTTTATTGAGGATGATTTATATGATTTTTTCAGTGACAAAATGGAAACTGGTGATGCACCTGAAATTGAAAGAGTTGGTCGTTATCCAGATATGTATGTCACAGGAGACAATGGAATTGTTATTGATTGTATAGGTGGAAAGCAGATCAGATTGATTATTCAGGTAGATTAAGGAGTGATGAGATATGATGAGAGATTTAACAGGAAAGGCAAAACCTTGTCCTATGTGTGGGTCAGCAAGAATTTATTTGGAAGAACCAACATATGAATGTATGTTTGATGTAAAAATTCGATGTGCTGATTGTGGATTAATGGGATTTAAAAGCTTTATTAGAGGTGCAAAAAATCCGATAGAGAAAACTATAGATTATTGGAATACAAGAGCTTATAAGGAGTGATGAGATATGAAAGATTATAATAGAGTCGCTAACAGAATAAGAAAAATGGGAACATTTTGCGACATACATAATTGTGGAATGCCAACAGAACATTTTCCAGTCAATTTAAGCTTTCGGTTGTGCGAGGCTTATGTAGTTGGATATGTATTTTATGTTGGTTATGATTGGGGAAAATGGAGTATAGATTATACCTTAGATACCTCAATTAAATCGAGGGCGGATATGAGACATATTCGTGGAATAACAACAGATAGAGAATTGTATGAGAAAGTGGAACAGATAATTAATGAAATAAGGGAACATTGTGGCGTAATAAAAGCTAAGTAAACAAGAGTTTCATTGGCAGAATTGGAGGTAATTATTATGACAACATACACATTAGAAGGTAAACGAATGGTAGTTGATGAGGAAAGACTTAACGATTTAGCGAAAAGATGGCTACCAACAGGAATGAGTGCTAATTTTAAAAGAGAATTTGCGGATTATGTTAGATTCTTGATTGCAGATTTGGAACTAGATGAACCATTTTACGACTGTGATGGAGTTGGTGTTAGCGTAGAACAATATTATTTCTTAGCTTGCCTCATTTATGCATGGAATAATGGATATGAATCCATTTTAGAATGTGATGATGATTTAAAAATATTTGATTGTTTGGATTCTGTTACTGAAGAAATCTATGATGAATTTATAGAGAGAACCAAAGATGAAAATGGAGAAACCGATACAGAATATTTTATGAAATGGGTAAATGAAGAAAATTGGGATGAAAGAAATAGAAAATGAAATGAGGATTTACCGTGAAGAATGGAGGAAAGCATTATGAATGATGAATATAGAATTGAAGTAGATACAGGAAGCGGTGGTTATGGTTTTACAGATACGTTAGCAGAACTTCTTGCCGATGTCAAATTTGTATATGGAAAGAAAGAAGTAGAAAAAGTGTCTATATGGACTAAATCCTCGAAAGAGGGCGATGAATATGTAAGTGAAGATAAACGGATGCATATTTGGAATATCGGAAAAAGTTAATGAAACGATGATTTACTTGGTTTAGAAAGTGAGGTTAATTTTATGGATTATAAATTGTTAGCACAAAAATATATTAAATATGGAATTGAATGGCTTGAAAGTGAATTTGATACATATAAAGGTATGACGACCATAATGGAAACAGAAGAAAACCTAAATGGAGAACAATTAAGAATGTTGTGTGACGAAATTAAAAAAGACACTAGAGTTGAAATGGCAATGATTGAAAGTGAACATGAATATACTATTACAATTATGTTTAACCGATAAATCAGAAACTTCAAATTCTTTTAATAGGACACAAGACATGATATAATTGAAAAAAACGGAGGTAATTATTATGGCAGAGTTGATTGGGTTTGTATTAGCAATATTGATTTATTTATGGCTTTCAGGTGTGTTTAGCGGAGAAAATCAAAATAATAAGAAATTTGGAGACGGAAAAAACCGTTACGACTTTAAAGATTATGTTGACAATAAGGCAGATAAGTATAATAAATAGGAAGGTGGTTGATGAATATGTTAGTAGAAATGTTAGCATTATTAGGATTAAAAGGTATTGCAAGCGTAGGACGTGCAGTTGATGATGCAAAAACGAAAAGAAATACGACAGCCTTAGATTCAAATGGAAATGTAACTTGTATAGGTAGAACAGGTAAGTATTATGTCAATGGAGAAGAAACATATAGATGGACACAAGAAGACAAATATGGAAATCGACATGATCTTACAATAGGTGTAAATTCCGGCAAGGTTTACCGGGATAATTTTGACGATGAAGTAAAACGAATGTCAGCTAATGATGAAAAAAATAAACAATGGAGCTTAAGTCATGGATATCTTGCTTATAATAAGTACGATCCACGATTTCGAAGAAATGTAACAACAGAAATTAGCACAGGAAAAGTAATCGCTACATTATGTGAGGGATATGACAACAACAGAGCAAGTGGGCGTTATTATAAATTTTATTATAAAGAGAAATCGCCACACTATAGAGATGATTTTAATAAATCTGCTCCTGGTGATTATGGAATTGAAATCAGTGAGGATGAGTATAATAAGTTAAATATCCCGACAAAAACATGTGGCGAAATACCAAATGATCCGAAAGTATTAAATAAAGTATGGGGTGTTGATTGTTTTTAGATTGGAGTAGCAAAATGAATAAGAATAGAAGAGAAAAGATAAATATACTCAAAGCAAAACTTCAAAGTGTACAATCTGAACTAAAACAGATATCAAGTGAGTTATCTTCTATATTAAGTGAAGAACAGGACGCATTTGACAACATGCCAGAAGGATTACAAAGCAGTTATAGAGGAATGTGTTCTGAAGATGCAATTGATAGTATGGAAGAAGCGAGTGAAAAACTTGATGAAGCGATTGAGTTGTTAAATGATATTGTGTAGAATGTAGAAAGGAGAATAGTATTATGAATGATACGCCAGTATATGAATGGGAAGATGCAATAAATTTTATTGCAGAAAGATGTAATATTGACAAAGATACAATTGAGACAGTGCTTACGTTAGAAGAGGACTATATGAAAAGTATTGGAATTATCATGGAAGAACAATCTAATTTTGAGATTGATGGTCAACAAAGAGAACAAAGTAAATAATAGATTCATTGGAAGATTGGAGAGAGAATATATGAAAATTGTGAGTATTGAATGGCTAACAGACGAAGTAACGGAACAATTAAATAATGAAGAAACCTGTTATTTGTCAAGTGATAAAGAATATTGGTTATTTACAGATGATAATGTGTTTAATAAAATTGGCAAAGAGTTACATTCGATTTCTGTTGCAGAATGGTTGTATGGAAAGTGTGAAGACAATGATTTATCTACAACATTTATGAATACACAATATGATTGGAGTGATTATAATATGGATGCAGCCGCCGATGTAGATGTGTCTAAATGCTGCAACAATCAATGGGATCAGGTTATGATAAACTATGTGAGAAATGTAGTTGAAGAATCCATTTCGTATAAATTAGAAGAATCGTTAAGAGAAATGGTGAATTACAAATTTGAAATGGATTATATAAAAGATGCTATAAAAAATGTTCTGGACTTAGAAGACAAACAATAGCTAATGAAACCAAGTTTTCTTGTGGAAGGAAAGGAGTAGTTGATATGGAACAAACTTTTTATATTGGAATGAAAATTTGTAATTATTATGCAGTTCATATCAATGATGATGGATATGAACAAAAGGAAATGGTTCAAGAAAACGAGATTGATGGATTTATACATTGTCTAAAAGTTTTAGGATACAAGGAAATCTAAGTTTACTTGTGAATGGAAAGGAATGATAAGAATGGAATTTGCAAAATATTATAATGTAAGTAATCTCGTAGAAGAGATGAAAAAAGCAGAAGAAATTGACGGTTATCCAACAGGTGATGATAAATTTGAAGGTGTATATGTTTGTATGGATACAAACGATTTTTGGATTAGCAGAATTAACAATGGATATAATGAAGAATATGAAAGGGAAGATGGAAAATATCTTGTAGAACGCAACAAAATCAGTATCTATGATGTAATGGATAAACTTCATGAACTATATTCTAAGAAACTTCCTGACTTTAGGAAAAATGATTTGCAATTTGAAATGAAAAATAAATGTCATGATTTTTTAAAGAGATTCAAAGCAAAAGACATATGTAAAGCAGTTATCCTTTTAGATGATTATGATGGATTATCAAATTGGGATTGTTGCGAAACGGATTCGTTAGAAGAAGCTATTGAAATTATTGATGGTGGATATGGAATTTTGCCATTAGTAGCATAAGAAATATAGGTTTATTATGGAAGGAGAATGGAATATATGGCAAATGAATATAAAGTAGAAGAAACAAAATTTGGTACTCGAACAAGCCATCCTAGTTATGGCACTTTGTTATTTAACAGAGCTTATGGTGGAAAGACACCATTATTCGGAAGCAGCATTAAACATAGTAATGTAATTACAATGGAACTTAGACATGCTGATATCACAAGAGGATTAAATCGTGATGATATTTTTGGCAATAAGCCTATTGTAAAAGTTGAAATGAGTTATTCACAATTTGCTGAGGCAATTACATCTTTTGGACAAGGAACAGGAATTCCAGTAACAATTTGCTATACTGAAAAAGATGGGGAAATGCCTCCGTGTGATTTTGTTAGCAAGAGAGAACAATTTACAGGAGAATTTAAAGAGCAGACTGATAAGACAATGGAAAAGTCAAAAGAATTAATAAATGAAGTTGCTGAATTGTTTTCTTCAAAAAAGACACTTACAAAGGCAGATAAAGAAAATATTTTAAAAAAGCTCAATATGTTAACTTACGATATTGGAAGCAATATTGGATTTATTGCAGATCAGTTCAATGAACAGATGGATAAAACTGTTATGGAAGCAAAGGGAGAAATTGAGTCCTTTTGCCAGAACAAAATCAATGCAATTGCTAATGCATCATTGGTAGAACATAGAGAAGAGTTTCTAAAATTGGAAAATCCAGTTGATATTGAATCAGAATAAGCCAAGTAAATTTAACTTTCTTGGGACTGTGAAAGGAGTGGTCACATGATTAAAATAGTAGGTAAAACTGGCAAATCAGAAATCGCAAATGCAATTCAGAAATATAATGGAGCTGAAATTTATTCATATTATAATACGATGCTACCATTTGAGCATTGTTACCATGTCAATGATGATGAATGTAATGTTGTAGAGTTCTGTGATTTTATAGTAGATAACGTAAAAGAAAAGGTAAAAGAAAATGATGGTATTCCATTAAGTATGATTGTGATATATACAAATCTATCAGATATATCGGATACTGGTCACTTATATGCTTATGCAGCGAGACTTGAAGAAGTAGAGAAATTAGTTGGAACAGTTGTTGTGATAAGCCAATAAACGATCCTGCTTTATCCAATAGAAATGGAGGTAGCCGTGGAAATAAAAGACTATTTACCTAAAAGAATCCGAGATAGAGTCGTAAGAGTAGATGTTGATGCTGATTTTGATTATAATAAAAATCGAAGCATTCAACATTATTTTATTACACTTGATGATGGAACGGAATTTGATGCTACTACAATAAAAGAGTTGAAAGAAACTGCAAAGAAGATTATGTAGCGTGAATAGTTATGGATGGTAGGTGATAGAAATGCATGTATTTTATAATGAAGCTTTTGATTTTCGTATAGTGGTCAAAGCAGAAGATTATCATATTGCGTGTGAAAAATTGAGAGAATATCTTAACGATAAGAAATTTGGTGTACATGAATTAACAATGAGTGACTTTACTTATGAACAGGTAGATGTAATTATATAGAGAAAATAATTTTCCTTTGGAGGTGATTATATGGGAATGGAAATAGAAGTTTTTGCTACAACAACGTATACAGTTCATTTAAACAATGAAGATTTACAAAAGGTAAGAAAATGGATAAAAGAACATCCAGATGATTTATATGGCTTTGATGCAAAAGAAAAAATTGTAAAAGCTATATACGAATTAGACATAGACGGAGAAATTTCTTTATATGATAAAGGAAAGTGTATAGAAAATGATGTTTGCACACAAGAGGTAAACTGGTCTGAGTTCGAAGAGCGAGAGCCAGAAGAGATATTAGAAGACTAAGAAAGAATGATTTACTTGGAAGATTGGAAGAGGTGATATAAAATGACTAATGGCATTAAAGAGAAAGACATTCGTGATATGCAAAAATGTTTTGACAAAATTGAAACGATTTTAAAAAGAATTCAGGTATATAATTCTGAGGCGAAAATTATTTGCATTGAAAGTGACACAATAGCCCTAGTTAATTTTAATGGCGAGTCTATTGATTCAGCTCCACAAATAAAAGACGAGCATATTGTTGCAAGTGAATACATATCAACATTGGATAATTATTGTTAAGAAATGACGATTTCTTTTAAAATTTGGAGGTAATTACCTATGACTTATGAGGAATACTTAAAAGAAATTGGAATAGATAAAAATATTCCAGTGGAAATTAAATGGAGTGAAACCGCAAGAGGAGTTTATTGTCCTACTTGTTTAACTGGTGTCAGTATGGAATCTACAAAATGCAAATATTGTGGTCAGAAGTTAATTCCATATTTAACCCGATGAGAAATTATTTTTAATTAATTCATAGAATGGAGATGATTAAATGAAGAAAATAACAAAATTTAAAGATATTCCACAATTGACAAGAGCTGGATCATGCAACACGAATATTCCATTAACTCACATGTTAAAAACGATTTCAGAATGGGAACAAGATGAATATTATCAGTTACAATTGAATCCTAATTTTCAGCGTGGACATGTATGGACGGAAAAACAACAAATGCTATTTGTTGAATTTTTACTTCGAGGAGGAAAATCAGCGAGGGTAATTTATTTTAATAAACCAAGTTGGCAAATGACGAAAACCGTAAATGGTTATGATGATTTTGTATGTGTTGATGGTTTACAGAGAATTACAGCGGTAACTAAATTCTTAAAAAATGAAATTAAAGTTTTTGGTAGTTATTACAAAGATTTTGAAGATAAAATACCACTAAGTATAGATTTAATTTTCAATGTAAATGATTTGAAAACTGAAAAAGAGGTTCTTCAGTGGTATGTGGATATGAATGCAGGTGGAACACCACATACAAATGAAGAGATTGAACGAATCAAGAAGATGATAGAAAATTTATAGAGCAAAGAAAAAATTGATTTCAAACGAAAGAGGAGGAGGCGATATGGAATTTAAAAACAAAACAGAGTTATTAGATTTTGAGAAGCAAAGGGAAAATTTTATATCAAAAGAAATGGTAGAAATTCATCGAAATTCATTTAGCTGCTATTGGCAAATGTTAAAATATTTATTTAATAAAAAAATATAGAAACTTATCAAAATTATATTATAATTATTCAGGTGGTTTTTACAGGCAAAAAGATGGAATAATTTGTGCAACAACGATTAGTGCCGTTGAAAACGTTGTTGAAAATAATGATATAGTTATATTTATATAGATAATGGGAGGTAAATTAGAGTGAAAAGTATGAAGAATGAATATCCTAAATGTCCTGAATGTGGATGCCCGTTGATATTGTCGGTCGATACGACTGGGAAGTGGAGTAGAAAAATTAATAAAGATGGGTATTTATGTAAAATAATCAATAAATCATACGGGCATCCTAATGGAGCTTCTTATCTTGAATGTCCAAGATGTAGATTTTCATATGATACTGAACATGCATCGTATGATGAATCTATTCCAGAGTTGGATGAATGGATAAATAAACATAAAAAAGAATTATGGTATTAATGTAGATATAACAAGGAATAAGATATTTTTGATTTTAGATAAATAGGTTTATAAAACGAATGAGTTATTTCAAAAAGGAAGGTAGATTCAATATAATGTATTGTGGCACAGAAAAAGATTATATTCATGATAAAATAATATTGTTATAGATATTACTAAATGAAGTACAAATGAATATAAACAATTTTATCACTGGAACTCATAATACAAACCAGAGGAAGTTAGACGAGCGTGCTGTCATAAAAGACTTAATAAAAGAAGGAATAATTTGTTATATTGATGATAATGGAATAACAACTATAGATAATAGAGAAATTAATTACGAATACCTTTGATAATCCAAAGAAAAATTGCTTTCAAGTGGAGGTAGATATGTTATATAATATTGGTGACAAATTGAAATGTAAGCAAGAAGTTAACTCACAATGTCTTGAGATGAGTAACCCCAAATTTACAATTAATATTGGAGATATTTATATAGTAACAGACAAAGATAATTATCCTGATGATAATCATTGTCATTGGTACGAATTGACTTTTCAAAAAGATACAAGCGTTATTGTAAATGTTTGGAACGACGAACCAGACCGTATAATGGTAGACGATAATTTTGAAAAAATCATAAAATAAAAAAGATATATTATAAATATTAGAAGCAGAAAAGTAACTGCTTCTTTTTTATTGCAGGAATATGAGGTGATAAATATGTGTAAACGACATGACAATACAAACAGATCAAGTGAATTTATCTGTTTAAGATGTCTTAGTAAAAATCAAGTTGGTGATAAAATGCGTAGACCGAATATGAGAGAAAAAGACCATGTAAAAAATTTGTGTTGTCTATGTACAAAGTTGCAAATGAGAACTAAAAATCTTGAGGTTAGGTGGTGCGATGATTTTGACGAGCGTATGGAATATGCAAAGAAAATTAAGTCAAAATATTATGATAAAAACAATGAACTGTTACCTAAATGGCAAACGGAGAATATGTATATAGAAAGAGAGGTTGGTTAATATGGCACAGACAAGAGATTATGCAACAAAGAAAAAGGGAAAAACGGAAGTACAGCCATTCTGGAATATGTCTGATATTAAGAATGTTGTGGAATGGTTTGAAAAGAATAATGAATGGGATGGATATCTTATCACATTATTAGAACTACTTCTCGGCAGGAGAATCGGCGACACAGTGATGATGAAGTGGTCAGATTTATACTACGAGAACGGAAAACGTAAAAGCGAGATTGATACTATTGAGGAACAGAAAACAGGAAAGATTACTAATCTTCCTGTGAGTAATATGGTGTGGGAAGCTATTGATAATTATTCATCACATGTCAAAATTGACCCAATGGAACATTATAATGAATATATATTCAGTTATATGCCTAAAACATTATGGCTGTTAAGACATCCTAATACACCTTTTTATATGAATATTGAAACTTGGTGTGGTTATTTAAATAAAGATTTTTCTGATAAGAGAAAGCAGAAAATTTTGGATGACTTTCATAAGCAAAAAGAATACAAGAGTCTTGGAGATTATTTATATTATGTTATAGAATATAATGATGTAGTAAAATGGCAAACGGACGATTATAGAAAGAAGCTGAAGAAGGCGGCAGAAGACGCCGATATTCAATATGTTATAAGTACGCATAGCTTAAGAAAATCATGGGGGTACTGGATACACAAAACACATCCGTTTGATCCTGATTGCATGTTATCTCTTCAGAAAATGTTTAATCATAGTGATCTTCAGACTACAATGAATTATATTGGCTTAACAGAAGAGAAAAACAGACAGTTAATCAATGATCATGGAGAATTCATTCATAATGTATTGGCTGGAAAGGGAGATGAGATAGCTAAAAATATGCCAGTTATCTCACTAAAGTCTGATGATTTTGGGAAAATAATTCGTATGTTGACTGATGATGTTGATAAATATCAGGCAGCTATTAATATGGCAAATGAGCTGAGGGTAATATAAATATGTAAGGACGATAATTATTTTTTATCGTCCTTGAGTTCTTTTAATTTATTAGCATAAGACAATAAACGGATCATTTGTGGGTCATCGGAATCTAAAATTTCAGAAGGAGTACAGTTTAATTCTTTGCAAATTGCTTCAAGAATCTCAAGTTTAATGGAAGTGGATTCACCTTTGTATATTTTGTCGATAGTAGGATAAGTTACATTAATACGTTGAGCAAGTTCGTAACGTGTTATCCCCGCCTTATCCATTTGGTTTTTGATATTTAGTTTCATATGATACCCTCACTTGTTTTTTTTATATATATAGAATAGCATATATAAACAGAAAAATAAATATAAAAAATATTTATAATAGTACTTGACAATATATATAGTAAAGTATATAATTCAAAATATCAAAGGTAATCCAAAGTACATAAATACAAAAGAGAGGAGGACGTACATATGGATATACGGAAATACGATATTATTAAAGCGAATATAAAATATGAAGGATCGGGTTCAGTTCAAACAAAGGAACGTCCATATGTAGTTGTAAGTAATCCTGTTGGAACTAAGCATGGAACTATTATAACGGTAATGCCTTTGACGAGTAAAATTAAGAAAGAGAACATGCCTGTTCATGGTTGTATTAAAGCTAATAATATAAATGGATTGTCTTTATATTCTATGATATTAGGAGAGCAACCAATCACAATATCAAAGGATGAAGTAGAAGAGAAATTGGGAATGGTAACAAATCAAAAAGAAAAAAACATGATTAATAAAATTTGTTACAATACATTCTTTTTTGGGGAAAACATTAATTGGGAGGAGGTACTTGCATAATGTTCGTTAGTAAGGAAGAAGCAAAGAAAAGAATAGATGAGGCACCAGGCATGATTTGGATGGATTCTTTTAATGGAGTCACTTATATCCATACAAGACCAAGACAAATTACTATTGATGAGGGGAAAAGAATAATCAACAAAGCGACTATGGTTGACTATCAAGATAATGATTTCTTTGGGTTACTTTCTTTAGATGGGGTGCAAGAATTTATGGTGCACAATATCAAATTTCCCCAAATAGAGTCCTGATTATAGGACTCGAAATATGATAAAAAATATCGAAAAAACGAACAATATACAAACATCTGTTCGAAATAATGATTGACAAGAACATTTGTTTGGAGTATCATGTTTTTTGTAAGTAATAAAAAAAGATAGAGCCAAGCGATTCAAACGCTGCGCCAACAGCTTTCTACTTGACTCTATCAACCAAATACATACAACAGCATTAAGCCATTGCAGAAGCGAAATATCGCTTGTACTTATTTTACATATATTTCGAAAGAAAGTCAAGTTTCAAGCGTTTTCTGCAATTAAAATTCCTAATTTGCACAATTGAATATGGAGAATAATATTATAGGGCATTCGCCAAGAGGTAAGGCACATGACTTTGACTCATGTATTCACTGGTTCGAATCCAGTATGCCCTGTTATGGGGATTTTCTACCCAGTAAGTCCTCAGAACGCAGATATTTTTCTGTAAGTGCAGTCTATAAGCTGCATAAGTTCTTATAGAGAATAACTCACTAACGAGTTACATAACCGACATATACTTTTTGCTTCGTTATTTGATATATACCTTCCATATGTCGGTCTGGATCATTAGCTCAGTTGGTTAGATCGGTCGTCTCATAAGCGATTGGTCATCTGTTCAAGTCAGATATGATCCATTAAAAAAATAAAAGAGAGGAGATGATATAGTTGGATTTTGTTATAAAGAATAATAAAAATGTATATATCCGACTAAGTGAAAATGGTAAAGCTGAAACATGCAAAGAAAAAAATATGGGGAAATTTAAAGAACAGAAAGCAAAGAATATTCTAAAGTCGCTTCCAAAGACTCTTAAGAATCTGAATTTTCGGATAGAGTGTATTCCTGATATTAAAATGGAAACACCAGTTCAGAAAATTGTAAAAGAAGAGTCGAAGAAAATTATCGAAAACACAGATTATCAACCTTCTGACAACATTACACAATGGGTTGAAAAATTTGGTGCATGTTCAGACATTTTTAAAGAAGCAAGAGAAAGATATATTGAATTGGAAGATGAGTTACATACTTCTGATGCGGCTTTGATGGATGCTTTACATAGTATTGAACTTGAAACACCGAAGGATCTTTATTCTGCTTGGCTTGTATATAAAAAGATAAGAGAGAATAGAAGAAATAGAAGACAACTTAAAGATGAAATGTTAATCATACATAGTATTTTAGAAGAAATTGATGATACAAAAATCAGTAGAGAACGGACGCAAAAGGCTATTGATGGATTATTTGATCGTAAATATACATACCGAGTTGTGGAGGTGGACGAAAATGGTGATTTGTAAAAGGTGTTACACATCTATGGTTGGTGTGATGTCATTTTCTAAGGACAAGCATGAAAAGTTTTGTAGATGCCCAAAGTGTTATTCAGAGACAAAACATAGTCAAATCAAAGATGATGAACTGGATTTTAAAGAGATATTAGAGACAAAAATGATTGGAGACATGCGAAAGTGACAGTAAAAAAAACAAATTTATCACCCGATCAGTTGGCAATAGTTGATAGATATTGCCGCAATGATTTACGAGAATTAAAGAAAATTTGTCTGCCGCTAATATCCATGAAGGGTGTTGCAGATATGGAAATTGATGATTTGTTAAGTGATGCGATGAAGGTATTGCTTGAGACAGTTGAAAATTATGATTGCTCAAGGAATGATAATTTCGGAGCATATTTGACAACAAATATTAAACGCTCGTATTTAGATTGGACAAGAGATAGAATGCGAGATAAACGTGTTAATTATGCAAGGGATAGAAATGGAGATATTATTTATGAGTACTACGAAGAGAATGGAGAGAAGAAAAAAAGAAAAGTAATTCTTAAACCATTAACATTAGATGTAACGACAGAGGAAGGAAAGGAAATTAGAGATACGATAGCTTCAGATTTTCGTGTGGAGAATATTTTTATAAGAGAAACAAAATCTGAATGGCATCAAGAAGTTAATGATTACTTGAATAGTTTGTCTCCTTTGCAATACAAGATAATTATGATGCTTGCTGATAAATACACAAAAGAAGAGATTTGTGAAATCTTACATATTGAATCATTTCATTATGACAATCTTTTAAAAAAGATTACTTCTGATGAAAAAACTAAGCCTTTAAAGAGTTTGATGGGAGGAAAAATTCTATGAAATTAATAAGAGATAAGGTAAAAAAAGATACCTGCATGGCATCTAAAATATGTGGAATGATTGAAAGAGAAGATCTGAGAAATGATCATCCACAGCAGAGAAAATCTGGTCAATGGGAAGAAGAGGTTAGAGATAATTTTATAGTAACCGTTATTCAGAATGAAGATTTTGATCCAATTAAGATTTGTGAACAGCTTACAGATAATGGTGTTATCTTGTGGCTGATTGATGGATTACAGAGATGTACCACAATAGAAAATTATAAAGCAGGTAAATTTGCACTTGGTAAAAAAATAAATCCATCAGTGATTGAGTATCAAGAAGTAAAAAAAGATGAAAATGGAAAAATTGTTAAAGATGAAGATGGTAATACAGTATATGAAATCGTTTCTTTTGACTTAAAAGGAAAAAGTTATGCTCAATTACCAGAAAGATTAAAGGAAGATTTTAATAATTGTCCAGTAGAGGTAGTAAAACATCTTGATTGTAGTGATGAAGAAGTGGGGCGACATATTGTTAGATATAACAGTGGAGCGAAAATGAACGTTGCCCAAAAAACAATCACCTATATGTGCAATGTTGCAAAAGATATTAAAGAATTATCTGGACATGATTTCTTTAGCGATTGTGCAAAATTTTCCGATGTTAAAGATAGAAATGGAACTATTGATAAGATTGTAAATGAAACAATTATGGGTCTTAACTTCTTTGATCAGTGGAAAAGAAATGCAATGCAGCTTGGAAAGTTTTTAAATGAGAATGCAACCAAGGAGATGTTTAATAAGTTCAATGAATATCTTGATAGATTGTATAACATTGTAACACCGACAACAGGAAAGCTGTTTAGTGAGAAAAATGCACTTATATGGTTTATGCTTTTTGACAGGTTTGATAAAACAGGATACCCCGATGAAAAATTTGGAGAATTCTTAAACGACTTTGAGAAGTTAAAGAACGTAAAAGTTGTTGTAGAGCATACTAGAAAACCAAAAGGAACTGAAGAAACAAACAATTTATCATTTGCGGAAATTGATACATGCAATTCTACAAAGGATAAAGGAATGATTACAGACAAATTACATATTTTAGAAACACTTTTAAAAGATTTTTTAGCCAACGAATCAATAACGACAAAAGAAACAGAGAATATTAAAGAAGAAGATGTCGAAGAAGAAACTACACTTTCGTTTGTTCAGAAAAATGTAAATTCAAATGTAATCGAAGAAGACATTGAATGTTATGAAAACATGATTGATGATTGCGTAAGAGTTGATTCGGAAGTGTACAAGCAGTGTAAAACAGCGTTAGTTGCGCTTATGGCTTATGCTTGTAAAAATGAAAAAGACATAGATTTTGAACAGTGGATTCAAAAGTATCAGAAAAATAGTTCTGGTTTTAGCACAGATCAAAGAATTAACTATACATATATGAAAAATAGCTTTGAAAGCTTTTTGAAACGTGGGTAATTTGTGAGGTGAGAAACAGATGATTTTATTATTAGGAAAAAATAATTTGGTTGAAAAATATGCAAAAGAGATACTAAATGCAGACATAGATAATGATATGGTTTATTATCCCGACGAAAAAACGCATTATAGTGAGTTACCACAGTGGGTAGAAATTGCAAGAAAAGAACAACCTTATATTGTAACAACACAAAATATTGAGATGATTGATATTTTCCTTTATTCAGATTTAGACTTTAAAATTATTACAGTCTATAATGTTGACGGAGAACTTTTATCAAGAACTCTTACGAAAGAAAAAGCTGTATGTTTGAAAGAAAAGATGGGATTAGAATTGAGATGAAAATTCTCTTTCTTTGGAAAAATAGGAGGTAAATATGGAAACAAAAATTAAAGAAGCAATAGAATTTTTAAGAGACAACGGATATTATGTAACAAAAATTCCTGAAAAATTATGTGAAGTTGCAGAAGAATGTTCTGAAACTGGGCATGGTGTTTGTATGGAGTGCAGTTGTTTTGTATGTTTGATAGGAAACGATTATTAAGAAAGTCGATTTCTTCGGATTGTGAGGCGAGAAGATGCAAATAAATATTAGTTATACATTATATACAGACGGTGATTACAGTTTAAGGAATGCCGAAGATTTTGGCTGTACTAATAGAGACGTAGTAGTTGATGATTTTGAATATTATGATTATGTTGGTTCTATGGAATTTAAATATGAAGAGGAGTGGCGTTGTAAAAGCGAAGCAAAAGATTTTCTTTGGAGATTTTTATGTGATGGAATTCATATATCTTATACACATCCTTGGCTACTTAAAGACTTTTATGACATTATGGAATCTTTAGAGAATGTTATTAATGAATATCAAGAGGGAATATCTGTAGTCCAAAGGCATATAACAGGTAATTATGAAGGAACAGAAATAAGAATAGAAATATTGAAGTAAAGTTCTTTGGATTGTGAGGTGAAAATTATGAATTGTGTTATGCATAAAAATATAGTCAATATTGAAATTGGGAAACCAGTTACTTCGAATAATAGAGGGGAACAGTTTAATTTAACAGATGGAAAACAATATTTAGTTACTGGTTTTGATGGAGATTGTATAAAAATCAAAAATGATATAGATAAAGAAGAGTGGTATTCACTAGAATATTTCTGCGAATTTGAAGAACTGTTTTGGTAAGAAAGTTCGATTTCATGTGGAGGTATAAAGTATGACGAATTTAATAGATATTTATAATGAAATTGAAAACAGTATTAATAGTTTATACGATTTTGACTTGAGTTCCCAATATAAAAAAATGATGGATGGTTTGAACTCAGCAATAGAAGATTTATATAAATATTACGGTATTAGAAGATTAAAAATAGATATAGAACAATTTCATAAGAATGAGATTGTAAAAATTGAGCAAGGAGAAGGTGGTTGTTTCTTACTTGGGTTAGATGAAAATGATTCAAGAATTGTTGACTTATACGAACATATGGACTTGTCGATTGATGAGCTATTTTTCTAATCACAAAACAAGGAGATCGGTAAAAATGGAAAATATAAGAAGATGGTTTGAGAATGACAAAGTAAACAATGGTCAGGATTACGAGATTTATGAATACGAAGGTCATTTAGAAGCAAGAACAGATACAGTTATTTTTATGATAGTAGAGCCTCATAGCGGAACTAGAAACAGATGGTTACTTAGAGTTACAACAGAAAGTGCTTTTGACAGATGGGCTAATTCAACTGCTGTTGAAAAGTTTTTCAATACAGATATTGAACTATGTAATTATTTACATGAACATCAGTTAGATATTTATAAGGATTTAGTTGGATATCTTTCAAGAGAATATGATGATATAGCAGAGGAATATTAGTCAGAATATATAACTTTGAAAGGAGCATACAAATATTATGGAACAGATTCAGGAAAATGAACAGTGGAAATTGAATGGCAACTGTAAAAAATGTAGAAGAAATAATTATTGTTCAAAACCATGTACTCGTCATAATAGACGAATAAGAGCAGAATTTAAAGGTCTTGTTGCAGATACAATGAATAAAATGACAGGTGGTGTAATGAGAGAAGCTATTGATAAGACAGTAAATGGAATTTGGTAAATTAGAAGAGGTATTATATGAGTCAATGTATTAGAAATAAGTCATGTGAGATTTGCGGAAGAATAGAAGTTGGGTTAGTAGAAATGAGTGTAGGAAAAACTAAACATTATCTATGTTATTCATGTATGGCAAATTTCGCATCGGACGTTCTTGATTACGCAAGAATGAATTTGACAGAGAAAGTCAATGAATATGGAAATACATATTTTATAGATAAAGAACAGAAACCACAGTAAAACTTCGTTTCATGTGAAATTAAGAAAGGAGAAAATATGAATATTACAGCTATTTCAGTAGAAAATTTAGAAGAAAAAGGATTGGATTTATTACCTAATAAAATGGAATTAAAAGTACGAGGTAATATTTTCCCAGACACATATGGAGAACGTATTGGTAGATATGACAAGACCAATGACAAGTTTGAATCATTTTTTAAAAAGGATCAAGAGGCAGGAAATACTCGTTATTTTGATGAGTATAAAAAGAAATGTAATCTTTATGAAAAACATAGGACTGTATTTAACAGAAAAAACTACACAGAAAAGAAGGTTGTAGACTATTATGTTATGTATAACATATTGGAAAGTAGCAAATTTAAGCCAACAATAATCGAAGACCATGTTGATCATTCATACTGTATGAACGGAAGTTTTAAATGTGAATATGAACTTTTATTTGCTTGTGATGGTGCTATAAGAAGAATTGTTGTTCCATTTACTTCTGTAAATATTCCAATGTATGATTTTATTGGTGATTTAGAAGATATGGTAGAAGAAGTTCTTGATGAGGAATCAGACGAGACAAATCCATTTAATGATATTTTTAGAGATTGTGATGGATATTATGAAGTTACGATGTTTGATGAGATTGGTATGAATTGTAATATTGAAGTAGAAAGTGCTTCTGATTTTATGGCTATGCTTGTGTCAGTTAGATTAGTGGGATATGAGTTTATTGAAGATAAGAATAAATAAAATGGAGAATATAACAGTAGAAACAATTAACAAAAATAAATATATGAAAGAAGAGGTACAAAACATGGATGGATTTATGATGTTTAAAAAGGCTTTACAGAAGCACTTCGATGAAATGCAGAAAGAGGCAACACATTTATTTGAGGTAAATGTAGATAAGGATGAATTATGGAATACATATCTTGATAGCTTCCCTGCTGGTACAAATGAGATTTTCAGAGAGCGTAGAGAACATGATTGTAGTTGTTGTAGACAGTTTATTAAGAATATTGGTTCTGCTGTCACTATCAATGATAACCAGATTCATACGATTTGGGAACTGAATCTTGGTGATACAACATATCAACCAGTATGTGATGCACTTGATGCTTTTGTAAAAGCTCATACAGTTACAGATATTTATACAACTAAGTTCCCTAAGATTGGTACAGATTTTAACTTTGAGGAAATCAATGGAAAGTCTCATCAGTGGGATCATTTCTTCTTAGAGCTTCCAAGCAAGTTCGTAAATAGAAGTAGTCGTTCTAACGAGGAAGTTAAAGGACAGTTCAGAGATACAAGAAATGTATTTAAGCGTTCTCTCGATGAAATTACTATGGATGCACTTGATACAATTCTTGAACTTATCAATTCAAATACACTTTACAAGGGCGAAGAGTGGAAAGGCGTACTCACAGAGTTCAAGAAGTATAAGAAGGAATACGATAAGCTGACTTCTGATACTGAAAAGGATTTATATGCTTGGGAGAAGTCGGTAACAGCAGGTATGGCTATCGGTAGAATTAGAAATCATTCTATTGGAACACTTCTTATTAATGTAAGTGAGGATATGGATCTCGATACAGCAGTTAAGAAGTATGAGCAGATTACAGCACCGAGCAACTATAAAAGACCAAAGGCTATTTTTACAAAGAAGATGCTTGAGGATGCAAAGAAGACCATTACAGAACTTGGATATATGGATTCATTACAGAGAAGATTTGCTAATCTGAATGATATTACTGTAAATAATGTACTGTTTTCAAATAAGAGTGCTGCAAGAAGAATGGTTGGTGCAGATGATATTTTTGGTCAGATGGAAAAGGATGTCGCTGTAAGTCCTAAGAAATTTTCTAAGGTTGAAGAGATTTCAGCACAGGATTTCATTGATAAGGTACTTCCAACTGCAAAGGAGATTGAAGCTTTTGTAGAGAATAAACATGAGAAGAACTTTGTTTCTATGATTGCACCTGTTAATCCAGATGCTAAGACAATGTTCAAATGGAATAATGGATTATCTTGGGCTTATTCAGGAAACATTACTGACTCTGATATGAAGCAGAATGTAAAAGCTGCTGGCGGTAATGTTGACGGTGTACTCAGATTTTCAATCATGTGGAATGAGGGACAAAATGACAACAGTGACCTTGATGCGCATTGCAAAGAACCTGATGGAAACGAGATTTATTTTGGTAATTGTAGAAAACCAGAAACTTCAAGATGTGGAGGTCAGTTAGATATTGATATTACACGCCCTATGACGCAGATGGCAGGAAAACCTTCTGTGGAAAATATTACATGGGCAGATATGTCTTATATGAAGCCAGGTGTTTATAAGTTCTTTGTAAATCAGTATGCAGCAAGAGGAAGTAAAGGATTTAAGGCAGAAATTGAGTTCAATGGTGAGATTTTTGCGTTTGAATATAATAATCCTGTTTCTGGTAATGTTCAGGTGGCAGAAGTTACACTTGACGAGAATGGCAACTTCTCAATTAAGGAAAAGCTGTCTGGAAGTTCATCTATCTCAAGTCGTGAGATTTGGGGTGTAAATACCAATCAGTTTGTTCCTGTATCAGTAATTAGTTACAGTCCAAACTATTTTGACGAGCAGGATGGAATTGGTCATAGACATTTATTCTTCTTCCTGAAGGATTGTGTAAATAGCGAAGAGCCTAATGGATTCTATCTTGAGTTCCTTGACAATGATTTAATGAAGCATAAGAGAGTATTTGAGGCTTTAGGTGCTAAGTGTCATGTAGAAGATACTGACGATCAGCTTTCAGGGATTGGATTCTCTATGACAAAGAGAGCAGATTTAGTTGTTAAGGTTAAGGGCGCAACAGAGCGTGTAATGAAGATTAAGTTTTAATTAGAAAAGGAGATTATTATTATGACAAACAACGAATTATTTATCAATGCAACAAGAGCAAACTATCAGTTCCCATTCAGAGGAATGATTAATGTAATTGATTTGTGGGATTTATCTCTCACAAATCTGGACTCAGTGTTTAAGACACTCAATGCAGAAGCAAAGAAGTCTGAGGAAGAAAGTCTTCTAAATACCAAGTCAAAGGAAGATGAGGAGATTTCTAACAAGATTGAAATTGTTAAGTATATTGTTGGCGTGAAGTTGGATGAGAAGAAGAAGAGAGAAGACGCTAAGAAAAATGCTGAGATGAGACAGAGATTGCTTGAAATCAAGGCTAAGAGACAGGATGCGGCACTTGAAAATATGTCTGATGAGGATCTGGATAAGGCACTTGCAGAATTAAGTGAGTAATTGTTATGGATATACCATATATAGTATTGAAAATAAGCAATATATACTATATATGGTATATATTTTACATTAGAAAGAAACGCACATTTCTTGCGGATTTTTGGAGGTGAAATCTTTTGAAAGTTGTTGGAAACAAAGAAGATGTTAATCGAATAGAATTGTCACATAAAGGTTTGAATGTCAGTTTTAATTGTTCTATGAAGCCATTGCCTTATGATTATAATATTGATATATCTAAACCTAAAACAATTGAGATAATATTCAAAGATTCTTACGAAATAGAAGCTTTGATAGATGTATTAGAAAAATTTAAAAAAGAGTGTTTTGGGCTTATTGGAGAATGGAGACAATATTATGACGAATAAAGAGCAAAATAATTTAAGCAAATACATAGCATTAATTCTTAGACATAGACCTGATGTTGTTGGCATCACATTAGACGAACATGGCTGGGCTAATGTATCAGATTTATTAAAGGGAATCAATAAAACTCAGACAATTACAATGAAAATGCTTGAAAAAATTGTAGAAGAAGATTCTAAACAGAGATATTCATTTAATCGAGAGAAGACGCTTATCAGAGCAAATCAAGGTCATTCTGTAAAAGTCGATGTAGAATTGAAAGAGTGTATGCCACCAGATATTTTATATCATGGAACAGGTGTTAAATATTGCTCTTCAATCAATAAACAAGGGTTAATATCCAAGAGTCGTTTATATGTCCATCTATCAAAAGATATTGAAACAGCAACAAATGTTGGCAGTAGACATGGAGAACCGTTTATTTATAAGGTTAGAGCAAAAGATATGTATAATGACGGATATAAATTCTTTTTATCTCAAAATGATGTATGGCTTACAAAAGAAGTACCAATCTGTTATTTAGAAGGAGAATAATACAATGTCAAATTTATATGTATATTTAATTCGTTCTCGTAACAAGGATAATAAGGATATTCCAAATTTTAAGCAACGAGATAAGACAATTCTTGAATATAAAGAGAATGAAGACGAAATAATTGAAGAATTTAAAAGTTTTGCAACTAAAGGAGTTCCTGGTGAACAGACAAGATTATATAGATCAGTTAATTCTAGGAACGAAGAGAAAATCAGGGAAGAATTTATTATTCGTCTGCTGAGAGACAAGCCAAGTATGACACAGCTTAATCGTACATTAGCTTCAGTTGCACAGCAAGTACAAAATCGTGACGAGAGTAAATGGTTGTTTGACTTTGATGTGGACAATGAAGAAAAAGTAGAAGATTTTATTGACGATATTTATTTTTATTCAGAATTGGATAATCACGAATTGCATAAGACTCCACATGGCTATGCAATCATTGTTCCGCATAGATTTGATACAAGAGAGTTGATGGAAAAGTGGAAAGATTATGATATCACATTGAAGAAAGATGAGTTGTTGTTTTTGGATATGATAACGAATAAGTGATATTTTATTGATATACCAAAAATTGAGGTGAATTTGGATGAAAAGATTGAAAATTGAAATTCCATCTGGTGCAAATGAAATTATCCATAGTCTACAAAACAATGGATATGAAGCTTTCTTAGTTGGAGGGTGCGTAAGAGATAGTATTCTTGGCAGAATAATTCACGATTATGACATTACAACTTCTGCCACACCAGATGAAATGATGGAAGTATTTAAGGATAAAAGAATTATTGAAACTGGATTACAACATGGAACTATTACCATTATAATTGACGGTGAAGGATATGAATGTACCACTTACAGAATTGACGGTAATTACTCAGATAGTCGTAGACCTGATAGCATAACATTTACACGAAATCTTAAAGAAGATTTAAAGCGTAGAGATTTTACAATCAATGCGATGGCATACAATGATGAAGTTGGACTTGTAGATCCGTTTAATGGCATGGAAGATATTGAGCATTATAAAATCAGATGTGTTGGTAGAGCAGAGGATAGATTTTCAGAAGATGCTTTAAGGATTTTACGTGCTATTCGGTTTGCTTCACAACTGGGATTTGTCCTTGAACCTGATACAGATTGGAATATCTCTAAAATGTATAAGAATTTGGAGAATATATCTATTGAAAGGATCAATAGTGAGTTCTGTAAAATTGCTGCATCGAGTGATTTCTGTGTACAAATGGTCTTATATCACGAAGTATTCTCATTGTTCATTCCTGAAATTAAAGATATGTTTGGCTTTCAACAGAATAATCCATATCACATGTATGATGTATGGAATCATACCGTACATGCAGTACAAGCATATTCTTGTGATTGTGAAGAAGACTTAAATCCAATAGATTTAATTACGTCATTAGCGGTGTTCTTTCATGACATAGGAAAGCCACACTGTTATCAAGACGGTGAGGATGGCATTAGACATTTTAAAGGGCATGGAAAAGTCAGTGCTGATATGACTGATACAATTATGAAAAGACTTCGTTTTGATAATGATACAAGAGAAAAAGTAGTGCAGCTTGTTTATTATCATGATGCAACTTTTGAAGTGGGTGAAAAGTATATCAAGAGATGGCTCAATAAGATTGGAGAAGAACAATTTAGAAGATTACTGAATGTTCGTAGAGCTGATATTAAAGCGCAGGCTTATACAGAGCAAGAGAGTAGGCTTCAGAAAATTGACAATATCGAATATATCTTAGAGGAAGTTTTACAGAAAGACGAATGTTTCTCACTGAAAGATTTGGCTGTTAATGGCAATGATTTGATTGAGATTGGATATAAGCCAGGAAAAGAAATAGGGAATACACTGAATTGTCTTTTACAGTTAGTAATTGAAGGTGTATATCTAAACGAGAAAAGTGAGTTACTTAAATATGTTGAGACAACAAAAGAATGGATGAAGTTAGGAGAGAATTATAATGGTAAGATTATTTAGCACAGTGATTTAGACGGAATCGGTTGTGCAGTTTTGGCAAAACTTGCATTTGGTAAAGATGTAGATATTTCATACTGTGATTACGACAATATTGATTCAACTGTAAAGGAATATTTGGAAACAGAACAGGACGACACAATCCCAATTTATATTACCGATATTCGTGTCAATGAAGAAACTGCTGAGTTGCTAAATAAAAGAGGCAATGTTCAGTTATTAGATCATCATCCAACAGCTCTTGGATTAAATAAGTATGATTGGTGTGATGTAGTTATCGAAGATTCCAAAGGAATTAAAACATCGGGAACTATGTTGTTTTATCATTGGTTAGGTATGAATGGTAGCCTGAGTGAAGAGTTAGAGAATAATAATGCGTTAGAGAGATTTGCTGAATTAGTGAGAGATTATGACACTTGGAGATGGTCAGAACTTGGTGAAGATGGAGTTATTTGTAAGCAGGTGAACGATTTACTTTATCTGTATGGTCGAGATGATTTTATTCATTGGTGTATTTCGGAGATACGTGGTGAAATATTCCCATTGTTATCTGCTAAAGATGAGGTTGTTCTGAAGATTAAGCAGGATGAAATTGATAGATATATCAAGGAGAAGAATGAAACCATGTTTACCAGTCCTATGTGTGGTAAGGTTTGTGGTTTTGTATTTGCAGATAGGTTTGTTAGTGAATTAGGTAATAGACTTTGTAAAATGCATCCTGAAATTGATTTTGTGGCAATGATTGATATTGATGGTTGTACGGTATCTTATAGAACCGTTAAAGAAGATATTGATCTTGGTAAAGATGTAGCAAGTTTATTTGGTGGCGGTGGTCATCCAAAAGCTGCTGGTTCAGAATTTGGTCAGAGTATTAAGTTGAAAATTATTGGGGAAATCTTTGGACAGTGAGGTGAGAGAATAATTGGAATGGATTAAATGTGTCGAAGGACAAATGCCCGAAGATGATAAAAGATACGAAGGTAAGAAAGTAATTAATGTACTTGTTACTACGAATAGAGGCATGGTAACAAAAGTACAAAGACAACGCTATGATGGGACATGGTTTTGGGGAAGAATTAATGGTGGCATGAAAGCTTGGATGCCGTTGCCTGAACCATACAGAGAATAAGCGAGGTAAAATATGAGAAAAAGTAAATTTACATATCCAAAATGTCCATATTGCAAGAAAGAATATCAAGATGGATTTATGGAATATGGTTTGATGAATTTGGTAACACAAGGTTGGTGTGAAGAAGTAAAAGTAAAATGTCATAATTGTGGTGAGTATTTCAAAGTGAAGGTACACATCACATATTATGGTTCAAAGTTGGCGAGGTGAGAGAGTGAAAATAACAATTGATATTCCGAGAGAATATGAACGAGATTTTAGCGCTGGCAAGTTCAAGGATTTCTTTTCAAGAGTAATTGCAGATATTGATTTCAAAGGTATATGTGGTAATTATGAAAAGGAAATTGCAGAAATGTTTTTAGAAGCGTTTGACAAAGCTATTATTGGTGATGTTAATCTAAATGCAAAAGTTATTCCAGTTGCAAATATATCTTTTGACAAAGAAGATATGCAGAAGATGATTCAAGATGAATTAAAAAAGTTTCAAATAGAGAATAATCTAATATAGAAGTAATTCTATTCACGGCTGATCAGCCAAATTAAGCGAGGTGATAAAGTGAAGAAATATTGGGAAACAGGTGAAAAGAATGACTTTGGTAAGGAATGTTACAGGTTACATTTTAGTCAATTTTATGAAGAAGATGATGAAAATGTAGTAGCTGGTTTTGTACAAGATGAGACAGACGAAAACATATTTATATATGTATCAAAAGAACTAAATGTTGAATATGATACGTTGTTTGCAGACAGTATAGAAGATGCAAAGCATCAAATCGAAGACATGCTAATAGACCATTGGAATGATGAGATTGATTATTTAGAAAATCGAATTAAATCATTTCAAGACGAAGAATAATCATACATAGAAATTTCTATCTTGGCGACTCAGCCAAATTTCCCAAAAGTAAAAGTAACAAGAAATATTTTTTTCATTCGGTTAGGCAGACGTGCCTATTTTCGAGTGATTTTTACAACAAAATAATATTAAAACGAAAGGATTTAACAGTAACTCCTGGGTAAAAATGATTGCGCAATCTCTGTAGATTAAAGGATTTTGACAGAGAATAAAGAAAAAAATAATTATTGTGAGTTAAATGGACGACCATTACGTTTGTTAATAGGTGGCTCACCATGTACCCATTGGTCTATTGCACAAAGAAAAAATCGTGAGACAAAAGCAGAGGGAGAAGGATGGGAACTATTCTTAAATTATGTGATGGCGAAAGAAAAGTGGAAACCAGATATCTTTTTGTACGAAAATAATGAATCTGCTGCGGAAGAAATAAAGAGTCAGATTAGCGAAGAGTTAGGTTATCCACTATTACATATTAATAGTGCTTTGGTATCAGCACAACAGAGGAAGAGAATTTATTGTACAAATATTCCAAATGTTCCGCAACCAGAAGATAGACATATCTTTTTAAAAGACGTACTTGAATATGGAATTGTTGATAAAGAGAAAGCCTATTGTTTAAAACATCAAGCAGGAAATGTACGAGATTATTTAAAAAAACATCATACTCAAGTAGCTTTTACACCTGTTAATATTGCAGAAAGTGATGAGCCTATTCGCATTGGTGATATAGACACAACTGCTCAGGCTCATAGAGTATATAGCTCAGATGGAAAAAGTGTAAATCTTACAAGTAACGGTGGTGGTCAAGGTGCAAAAACTGGTTTGTATATGACACCAATTTCCATTACAGAAGACAGTTTTAAACATCTCAGTGAAAAAGAAATGGAATATATGGTCAGAACTGTAGCAGGTGGAAGAAATCATTTTGATTTTGGATATATTCAAGTATCTAACAAAGACAAGTCTCAGTGTCTATTGGCAAATCTGCATAAAGGTGTTCCCTACAATGTTATGTGTGAAGAGATAGAAGTAATTGATTTAAGTAAATATAAAAAGATTGAGTGGTATGAGAATGGAAACTTATCTGTTGATGGAAAAATGATCTATCTTGTTAAAGACGGTCTTATTGGCTATAAAGATGGATTATATCCAATAAAACTAAAAGATGGATATTATCTTATCCGTAAATTAACACCATTAGAATGTGAAAGACTACAGACATTGCCAGATAATTATACAGCAGCACCAAAAAACAGTGCTACTCAGAGATATAAACAAATTGGTAATGGATGGACGGCAGAAGTAATTATTCACATTTTAAATCATGGATTGAAGAATGTTCCACTAGATTATCCTATTGAAGTTCTAAGTTTGTATGATGGTATTGCTACTGGTAGGTATTGTTTGGAGAAAATGGGATTTACAAATATTACATATAAAGCATATGAAATAGATAAATATGCTATGAATGTTGCCACATATAATTATCCAGATATTGAAGAGTGCGGCGATGTATTCCAGGTTAGAAATGATGATTGGGAATATTAAACAAAGAATAATATAATATGAAGTTTGCAGAAAAGCGGAATTTCTTGTGGCGAAAGGAGAGAATATGGAAGGAATAACCAGAAATGTAAAAGACGAAAAACAGTCTATCCGTAATGAACTTATTCAGAGAATTAAATATTGTGGACAATATATAGTGGATAACGCTGAAACAATCCTTTGAGAAGAAAAATATATTGCTAATTTATATTTGACTTGTAATTTTTTTGACAGAAGTGAACTTCCATATGTAACTGTAAATAAAGATATAATTCCTGATGGTTTTATTGAAGAAAGATAGGTTGTTAAGACGATAGGAGAATAAGTATGTATCCAGAATACGATGATTTTTATGAGCCAAGTGAAGGCGAAATGTTTTTTGATGAAATGAAAGAAAAGTTCAGAGAGATTTTGCGTGAAGATGTAAACTCTGAAATTAACAGATTAACAAAAGAAAATGCAGAATTAAGACAGAAAGTTAAAGAGTGCAATGATAAAAATTTAAATCTTTCTTGTAGAGAAAGAGATTTGCAGTACAAGATGGACAATTACAAACGAGAGGTAGAGAAAGACTTTTACAATAAAACAATGGAGGAAGTTTTTGAGAGACTTTTAGAAGACTCAGAAGTGTGGTATGCAGAACATGTTCCTCATGAGAAACCAAAATGTAATTTATGTAATGAGGAAAGAAAACTTATTGCAGTATACCCAGATGGTGAAACTGTGATTAAGGAGTGCAAATGTTCTCGACCAACATATATTTATGAGCCAGTAATTTCATTTAATAAAGAGATTAAATTTCATAAAGCATATAAACCAAGGTACGGTGATAAAAAGAAAGTCTATTTTACTATAAATCACAAGCCAAATAAGGATTATGCAGATGCGTATGATTATTACAGTGAATTCAGAATAGAAAATATTTTTGATGATTTTAATGATGATGTAATTGTATATCACAATGGTAAAAGATATGGAGAAAAAATTGCATTCAGGAACAAAGAGGCTTGTCAGAAATATTGTGATTGGCTTAATAAGGAGAATAAGTAAATGGTAGATATTCAATGTAAAGACGGAAAATATATTATTGACGCAAGGATTCATAGCGAAGTTGATACAAATGATATTGCAAAAGTACAGGAAAGATTTACTTCTGATTGTGCTTATGAGTTTGCAGAAGCTATGAGAGAAGCAGTAAACGTTAGCCATTTGGTAATGAAAGAACAAAGAAAAGAGGTAACAAAATGAGCAAAACATTAATCGTAGTAGATATGCAGAATGATTTTATTGATGGAACACTTGGCACAAAGGAAGCGCAGGCAATTGTTCCAAATGTCAAGAAGAAAATTGAAGAATATTATAATCGTGGAGATAGAATTATTTTCACAAGAGATACACATTATGAGAACTATTTAAGTACACCAGAAGGTATCAAGTTACCAGTTGAACATTGTATTTACAATACTCATGGATGGCAGATTGCAGACGGATTAGAAGTTCCAAATTGTACATATATCAATAAGGAATCTTTTGGCTGGACACATTGGACTGACTTTGGATTTAACAATGATATAGAACTTATTGGTCTTTGCAGCGAAATTTGTGTAGTATCAAATGCTTTAATTATTAAAGCTGATTATCCATTTATTAATGTCACAGTAGATGCAAGCTGCTGTGCAGGAGTCACACCTGATAAACATAAAGCTGCTATGGAAGTTATGAAAAGTTGTCAGATTGAAGTGATTGGAGAATAAAATATGGATAAGTACATGAGAGTGATAACCAATTTTGGATGCCACTATTCATGTCCATATTGCATTGTAAAGAATAATAACCTTCAGATTCCAAAGAGTACAATTGATGGATTGAACTCTTTGGAAGAGGAGATTAAGAAAAATCAGTGTAATTGGGTGTCAATATCTGGTGGTGGAGATCCATTATGGAATTTAGAAAATAATGTAGAGTGGTATAGGAAATTCTTCGATATAACTTTACACAAAGTTCAGATAGAGCTACATACAAGTATGCCAAATGTAAAAGATGCACCATATGCATATTTTGACAGAGTTGTATACCATTTACATGATTTTGAACAATTAAAATCCATTAAGCGATTAAGAAACGAAATTGTCAGAGTTGTATTTGTGGTCACGGAAAATTTCACAGAGAATTTAATTAACAGAATAGCAGTGTATTGTCATAACTCAGATATTATTGATGAATTGAGTTTCAGACAGATGGTAGATAATCACTATCAAGAAACAGATTATTGTAGAGAATATCTTAGAGAAGGACATCAGAAGTTATGGTGGTACATTGAACAGTGTGATTACAATTTGTACTACTGTGAGAACAAAGTATACACGGAATATAAAAAGATTGGAGAGTAGAATATGATTAAAATTAATGGCGATGAAGTAAAAATTGAGCATTTTCCAGACGGAACACAAAGATTAAATATAAAAAATATATATGAAGCAGATTATTCTGATAATGATATTGAATGGTTTTATGAAAAAGAGGAAGAGTTGTCAACATTAATATACATCACAAGACATATTAAAAATCTTCCTTATGTCGGATTATTAAATCTTTATATGTATTATTTGCCAAATGCTAGAATGGATAGAATTCATGAAGATTCTGAGGTATTTACATTAAAAAGTTTTGCTGATGTTATTAATTGGTTAGATTTTGATTACATTGAAATTTTAGATGTCCATAGTAATGTTGGAAAGGCACTTATAAATAATGCAAATTTTGTAACTCCAAAACAATACATTGAAAAGGCAATTAAATGGGCTGAAGACGAAATTGTTGAAGAGGATGAAAATGCGTCACCAGAAACTGTTCTTTATTTTCCAGATACAGGTGCAGCTAAGAGATATTCAGATCTATTTCCAGAACTTCCATATTGTTATGGTGAGAAGAAAAGAGACTGGAAAACTGGAAAGATTCTTGGGCTAGATATTAAAACAAATGGCATTGATTTAACTGATAAATTAGTGTTAATGATTGATGATATTATCGCATATGGCGGTTCACTTTATTATAGTGCAGAAGAATTGAAGAAACATGGTGTAACTGAGATTTATGCATATGCCACTCATACAGAGAATTCAATTCTTGATAAAGAAAAAGGAACATTGATCAAATCTTTGGAGAATAATACTGTGAACAGATTATTTACCACAAACAGTTTATTTAATGGTAGTCATGAAAAAATTACAGTTATGGAGGTTTAAAATTATGGATAACACAATGGCTTTATTATTATCAGATACTTATAAACAGTGTCATGATCGCATGTACCCAAATGGTTTGACTAAATTGGTGTCGTATTGGGTGCCTCGAAAATCAATGTTAGAGAATCAGAATGAAATGGTTTTCTTTGGATTACAGGCATTTATCAAAGAATATTTAATGGGATATTTTCAGAAAAATTTCTTCGATTTATCAGAAGATGAGATGCTAACTCTTTATACAGATTCGATGGATGTACAGATTGGTAGAGACAACTATGATTTAGATAAAATTGTAGAGCTTCATAGATTAGGATATTTACCACTTGAGATTAGAGCATTGCCAGAAGGCACACTTGTTCCTATGGGTGTTCCTTGTATTGAGATTACAAATACGGATGATAAATTTGCTTGGCTTGTTCAGTGGATTGAATGTATTCTTCAGGTAGAATTATGGAAACCTTGTTGTCATGCAACTATTGGTCATATGTATCGTGAGATTGCAGATTATTGGTACAACAAGACAACAGACGGATTGCCTGGAAATATGGCTTGTGCAGATTTTGGCATGAGAGGAATGTCTTGTATGGACGAAGCTACAAGATGTTCAGCATCATGGTTGCTTTCATTTAATAAGACATCTACAATTCCAGCAATTAATTATATTGATAGATATTACAATGCCGATTGTAAGAATAATGGTATTGGAATCGGTGCTGTCTCAACTGAGCACTCTGTAATGGGTGCTAATTTCTCAATTGATGGAGATGAGATTACGTTCGTTAAGAGACTTTTAACAGAGTTATATCCAAATACATCATTTAGTATGGTTTCAGATACTTATGATTATTGGAATATGGTAAATAATATTCTTCCACAGTGTAAAGAAGAGATTATGAATCATAATGGAAAGCTCTTGGTTCGTCCTGATAGTGGTGATATTGTAGAGATTTCAGTTAAGACAGTTGAAAGGTTATGGGAGATTTTTGGTGGTTCTGTAAATGGTAAAGGTTATAAGGTATTAGATCCGCATATCGGTATTATTTATGGTGATGGTTGCACACTTTCTAATGTAGAAACTATTTGGAAAGAATTAGAAAAACGTGGTTTCGCAGCTAATAATATTGCTTATGGTGTAGGAGCTTTTTGCTTCACTGCAATCGTTGAGAATGGCAAGATGATTGTTGTTACAAGAGATACTTTTGGCATTGCAATGAAAGCTACATATGGAGTAATTGATGACAAGAAGTTAATGATTTTCAAAGATCCTAAGACAGATACAAGTCACTTAAAGAAATCTCATAAAGGATGTTGTAGAGTATACGATGATAACGGTGAATTAAAGTGCCAAGATCAGTTACTTGAAATGAGTGATAACAGTTTACTTACTACCGTATTTAAAGATGGAGAATTAGTAAGAGAAGACACATTTGCGGATATCAGAAACAGAATGTACGGAGGTAAGTAATGATTAAAATTATTGATGGAGACTTGCTCACTTCGAACACTGATATTATTGCACACCAGGTTAATTGCAAAGGTGCTTTTAATTCTGGTGTTGCAAAAGCAATCCGTGATTATGATGTACAAGTATATAAAGATTATCATAGTTTTTGTTCGATTAATACACCTGAACAATTATTGGGTTCTGTTAGATATTTTCAGTCTAATATTGACGCAAGAATATATGCAAATTTATTTGCACAAAAATCATATGGCTATGACGGAAAACAGTATACAGATATTGAAGCTTTAAGAAAATGTTTTGAAAATTTGAGATCATATGCAAATTTGGAAAATATGACCATCGCAATGCCATATAAAATTGGATGTGTTCGTGGCGGTGCAAATTGGGAAGAAGTGTATCAAATGATAAATGATATATTTGAAAATTGTAATATTGAATTATGGAGGTTAGATAAAGGATGAGTAATTTTGATGCTAAGAAAGTAAAGAATGAGATCGTAGAGTGGATTAGAGATTGGTTTGAACAGAATGGTAAAGATTGTATGGCAGTAGTTGGAATTTCTGGCGGTAAGGATTCAAGCATTGTTGCTGGCTTATGTTGTGAAGCTCTTGGAAAAGATAGAGTTTTTGGTGTAATGATGCCACAGGGAGAACAGCCAGATATTGATTATTCTCGAATGCTTATAGACCATCTTGGAATCGACAGTTGTGTTGTAAATATAGGTAATACAGTTCGCACTTTAAAGCATGAGATTAAACCACAGTTGGGAGATCATTGGTCAAAGCAGACTTCTACAAATCTCCCTGCTCGTATTCGTATGACTACGCTTTATGCAGTATCTCAGACAGTAAATGGTCGTGTCGCTAATACATGCAATCTTTCAGAAGATTGGGTGGGTTATGCCACAAGATATGGTGACGCTGCTGGTGATTTCAGTCCGTTATCTCAGCTTACAGTAACAGAGGTTAAAGCTATTGGTCGTGAATTAGGGCTTCCGTCAGAATTAGTTGATAAGACACCTACTGATGGTCTTTGTGGAAAGACTGATGAAGATAACCTTGGATTTACTTATGCTGAATTAGATGAATATATCAGAGATGGAATTGAGCCAAGCGAGGAAGTAAAAGCTAAGATTGATTCAATGCATGAGAAAAATCTGTTTAAATTACAGTCGATGCCAAGTTTTGTGTATCAGGCGTAAATGGGATACTATATATGGTATTTATAGAAGATATAAACACTATATGTAGTAATATTTTTGCCAAGAAACATAGATTTCATTTAAACTTTTAGGAGGAATTATTATTTTGAAAATTGCAGAAATGGATATCTCTGTTAGATTGTATACAATTTTACATAATCACGAAATTGAAAACATTGAAGATATGAGCCACTATACATCTGATAATATTATTCATTGGAAAGATATTGGAAGAAGAACATTAGAAGAATTATTAAGTACAATGAAAAGTAATGGAATCAAATTTAAAGGAGAATAAATTATATGAAGAAGAAAATTATAGCAGTAATGTTAGCAGTTGGAATGGTAGCAACATCATTAACTGGGTGTGCTTTTGAAACTGAATCAAAAAAGGTTACATACAATATGAAACAGGAAGCTGAGAACTTTAATGTTCTTAGAAGATTTGCAGTAATTAACACTCGTACTGATAAGGTTGAGTTTGAAATGATTGGTGCATTTAGTAGAGAGGATGCGACAAATGATCAGGTGACGCTTGTTGTAGAGATGGAAGATGGTACATATAAGAGACATATTATTGGGTTGAATGAAGATACAATGTATGTCATTGAAGATTTGGGTGGTGCGAAAGTCAATAAATACAAATATGAAGTTAATTATATTCCAGAGTCAATTGTACCATTTGAGATTACAGATAAAAAGTAAGCACAGTAAACCGAAGTTTCATAGGAAGTTAGGAGGTAGAAAATGTATATAGCTTACAGAATTGAAACGTATGATGGGATTGATTATATGCAACCAGTTGGTGTTTTTAGAAATAAGAAAGATATGAATGATTTTAAATCAATATCTCCAAGCAATTTGAATTTTGAAAAAGTTCCAATGGTTGATATGAGAAAAGTATATCCAATTAGATATATAGATTATGAGTATTATAAAGATGGAAGCTGTGGATATTCATGTGGTGTAACCAATTCGTTATTTGTAAAAGACGTTGAGAAATATAATAAAGTATATGTTATTAATGGACATTTAAAAATCACAAAGGTATTAAAAGATGATGAAGATGGCAAAGTGATTTTTGAAAAATTAAAAAAGCTTTCTCCAAAGCTTTTATTAAAAAAAGAAATAGATGAATTGAAAAATTCTGATAAAAATGGTTTTAGAGCAAATAGCTTGTTTATTCAGATTGATGCTACTGATTTGTTAAATAACATATAAGAAGAGAATAATACATTGAAAGGAGCAAGAGATTTGCTGCAGCATTAAATCTGGATTTGCTCTGAGTAAGAAATGTTAGAAATTAATAAAATATACAATGAAGATTGCCTTGAAGGTATGAAAAAGATTGATGATAAATCGGTCGATTTCATCTTCACAGATCCACCTTATAATACGACTAATAATTCTTGGGAATGTGAAATGCCGTTAAATGATTATGTCGAGTTATCAGGACAATATTTCTATGAAACAGATCTATTTAATTTGGCTCAAGTAACAAATAGTAGTCTTGAGTATACAAGAGATTGGTTTTATGAGAACAAAAAAGATGGTTTATGGACTCATTACAATCGAATTATCAAAGATAATGGTTGCATTGCATTATGGGCGCAATCACCATTTGATAAGAGGCTCGCTTGTAGTAATGAAAAGCTATATCGCTACGAATGGATTATCGAAAAGACCAAAGCAACTGGTCATCTAAACGCTAAGAAAATGCCTATGAAGGCACACGAAAATGTCTTGATTTTCTATAAGAAACTCCCTACATACAATCCACAAATGACAGAAGGACATACGCCTGTTCATTCTTATACAAAGCATACGACAGATGGTAACTGTTATGGTGCTACAAAGACTGGCATTTCAGGCGGTGGTAGTACACAAAGATATCCAAGAGATATTCTGCAGTTCAAGTGGGATACTCAGAAAAGTAGTTTGCATCAGTGCCAAAAGCCTGTTGAAGCTTGTGAATATTTCATTAAAACTTACACCAATCAAGGAGATTTAGTTCTTGATTTATGTGCAGGAAGTTGCACAACTGCAGTTGCAGCTTTGAATACAGGTAGAAATTACATATGTTTTGAGAAGGACAAGGATATTTTTGAAGTTGGAAGTAAGAGAATTGCTGATTATAAAGGAGAAGTAAATGACAGAGAATGAAGCTATTGAAGAACTAAAATATGATTATAATGAACTTGGCAAAGCAATTCCATGTGATACTTCATGGGGATGTTCTTTTGAAAATGCTTATGGAATGGCAATACAAGCGCTTGAAAAACAGATACCAAAGAAAGTAAAAAATAGCGGAGAGAGAATTCCGTTTGAATGGTATTGCCCTACTTGCGGAGAATTATTGTGTGACGATGGCTACAAAGATACCGACATTAAATATTGTGATCAATGCGGTCAGGCATTAGATTGGGAGAATACATAAATGAGTAACTGTGGCAATAATGACTGTCAATGGCACAAATATTGTGAAAGCGGTTTGATGTGGCATGACGAAGATATTACAGAATGTCGTCATTGGATTAAGCCAAAACCAACTAAGATGAAAAATATCAAGGTAGCTGAAGCTGATTATGATAAGGCAGTTAAGGTATTAAAAAGAAACAAGATAGAGTTTAAATAAATAATGAAAGGAGACGAGGTTCGTGTACACAAGAAGGAATTCCTTACTCCAAGTAATTTATGAAATATATGGGTTCAAAGTCTCGAATAGTTGATAACATTTTACCGATTATTCAAGAAAGATTGCGAGATTATAATATCAAAACATACATAGAGCCATTTTGCGGTGGTTGTAATGTAATCGACAAAGTTCAGTGTGATACAAAAATCGCATCAGATAATCAAAAATATTTGATTGCATTGCTGAAGAATGTACAAGAAATTACTGAATTTCCAGATGAATTAACAAGGGAACATTATTCAGAAGTAAGGGAATGTTTTAATAAAGGATTAAATACATATCCTGATTGGTATATCGGTGCTATCGGCTTTCTTGGAAGTTATAATGGCAGATTTTATGATGGTGGATTTGCAAAAACAAATTATTCAAAGAGTAAAACAACAGACCATATCATAATAAGAAATTATTATAAAGAGGCAAAAGAAAATTTAATTGAACAAATTCCAAGGTTAGAAGATATTCAATTCCAATGTGGAGATTATGAAGAGTTATATTCTGATAAAGTTGACTGCTTATTTTATTGCGATATTCCATATAAGGGTACGAAACAATATGGATCAAGTAAGAACTTTGATTATGACAGATTTTGGAATTGGGCTGAGAAGATGAGTGAGATGAATATTGTCTTAGTCAGTGAGCATGAAGCTCCTTCAGAATGGGAATGTATTTGGCAACAGGAAGTCAAAAGAACGATTGACAATACAAAGCGAGTTAAAGCAGTAGAAAAGTTATTTGAAATAAGAGAATAAATATCTGGGAGGTGATAATTTGATAGAACCAAAGTCTTGTGTACAAGAATTAATATCTATGGAATGTATAGACAGAAGTGTTTTAATCCTATATCCATATGGACTTAGCAATGAACCAATATTAAAAGACAATATTCCCAAAATGACAAAAGTGATAAGATAATATATAAAAGAGTCTGAGATGTATAGAAAGTGTGTAGATACAATTCCAAATCTTATATGGGATTCTCAAAAAATATCTATGCAAAATGAAGCTGATGAACATCAAAGAAAAGCTGATGAACTTGCAGAGAAAATGAATGAAGGTATCAGTCCTTATGCGTGGTATGTCAAAGGTAGGTTTAATGGAGAGATAGGTGGGTTTCACTATAATGTAGATAATATAGTTTATTTGGACAAAAAATAACAAGAATTTTTGGTTTCCTATGGAGGTAAAAATATGTTCAATAGATGGAAAGCATATCCTAAACATATTCCTAAAAAGCGTGGTTGGTATATATGCTCAATTAGATATGGCGAAGAACCAGGACAAGCATATATTATGGATTTATTTTGGGACGAAAAGACACTAAGATGGAAAGATAATAGACGATTAGATGTTTACAATACATATGAAGTATATGGATATAACGATGAAACTCATTTAAATGATAAAAGGATTTATAAGGACAATGTTTGCTTTAGAGATGATGTAGTTGCCTTTAAAAAATTACCAAAGATTTATAAGTAATAAGAGAATATAACAATGTAATTACAAAACAAGGAAAGGAAAAACGTTCACATGTGAGTAAAGCTGCGCAGCTACTAGGTGAACAAATATTGGCATTAAATATTGGATATTTAACATCAGATAAGGAAGATAATGAGTTATACACGCCCTATTATGCAACAGATCACATTATTAAATATCTTCCAAAGGATAAAATTATATGGTGTCCATTTGATGAAAACTGGTCTGCTTTCTACAACAGGCTAAAAGAGGAAGGATACAATGTAATCAGAAGTTCATTAGCTGAAGGTCAAGATTTCTTTAATTACGAACCTGAAAAATGGGATATCATAGTTAGCAATCCACCCTTCTCAATCAAAGATAAAGTCTTAGAAAGACTTTATTCATTCAACAAACCGTTTGCGGTTCTTCTACCGCTTAATTCCCTGCAAGGTAAAACAAGATATAAATATTTCAAAGATGGTATTCAGATTCTTAGTTTTGATGCAAGAATTTGTTATCACAATAAAGAACATATGGATTCTGTAGTAAAAGGTAGTCCATTTGCAACGGCATATTTCTGTAAAGATTTATTACCAAAGGATTTGATTGTTGAAAAATTGGTTACATATGAAAGACCATTAGGAGAATAAACCAATAGGAAAACCACGTTTCCTATAGTCATGAAAGTAGGTGAGAATAATGTATTTTGATTTAAATATTGAAGAATGGGAGTTTGAAAATAATTATGAAGACATCTATTTTCTGCTTCATTGTTTATACAATGCAAAAACTGAGTTATACGACAGAACTCTTACTGATATGAGAAGTAGATATGATCTGACTGAAACATTTATAGATGGCTGGAATAAAAGTAAATCGAATTGGTATTCCAGGAAACTATATGATAAATGTGTGAAGTGCATTGAGTTAAAAACAAAAAGTTGTTTTATACACAGATACTGGAAAGAATGTGTTTGGAAGTTTCAAAGTCTTTCTGCACAAGAATGGATAAATTTATATCAGCAGTTGATTAAAGAAAATAAATACGATAGTTGGATAATGGAGTATATAGAAATTGGAGAATAACAATTTGAAAAACACACTATTAGATGTAGCTCAAAATTTTGATAATATGAGTGATTCAGAAAAAGCAGAAGTTAACGATAATGTCAGAAAACAATTTGACAATATTATTCATGGCAAACCTCCGAAAACGGAACGAGAAAAAGAGATTGACAAGCTTGCAAGAGAAGAATTAGAAGAGTACAGACGAAAGAAGAAAGCTTTTGATGATAATCCTATTCATTGGAGCAACAACAAATGTAGAAGACATGGGCTTCCTGTATTAAGGGGTATAGTTAATAAACACCGTTTGAAAGAATATCCAGGATTTCATCCGTCTGTACGATTCTTTTGCATGATGGAAGACTTGTTCGATGAGATACTGATTACAACTATGGAGGATGGTTTTAATTCTTTTGTAGAAGTAAAAGATTTGGCTGTTGGTGATACAAATGTATTTAGAGTGAGCGAATAGGAGAGTAACAATATGGATTTGTCAAAAGAAGAAAGACAAAAAATTTTAGAGTTAATAGACAAAGTAAGTCCTTGTACTGCAATTTCTAAAAAAGAAAATCTCGAAAAATTCAAAGAGTGGCTGGATAGCGATAGGTCAAAAATGGTTACATTTGTTGAAGCTCCAAAATCATTTAAAGATCAATTTGAATCTGACAAAGTATTTCTTATACCAACAGATGACAAAACTATAAAGCCAATAAGAGTAATATTCGAAGGAGAATAAGATTATGAGTAAAGTTGTAGATATGAGTAATTTCGATCCATTATTTGATGATTTAGAAAAATATGTAAACAAGCAAGGGTGTACTCTCGGTAAAGACGCTGAGAGATTACAAGAGTTATTACATTCAATTCAGTATTGTTATATACATGGAGTATTAACAGATAGTCAAAATGAATCGGCTTGTAAGAAATTTAGAAAACAATTTCAGAAAGCTTTATATGAGAAATAAGAAAGAAGCATTTCCTATTGATTTTATCTAAGAGCAATTCTGCTCACTATTTTCAAAATAAAAGAGAGAATAACTAAATATAAGGAGGTATAGAACTTGCATATAAGAATTGTTGGTTTTAGCGACAGATATGATGATTATAAGCTTCTTGGATATACAGAAGTAGAGAATGTATCAGAAGTTTTAAGACGCTAGACTATATGAGAAAGAACGAAATTCCATTAATAATCAATACTAATGATGTCATTGATACAGACGGAGAAGAATATTACATAGATAGTATTACAATGGTATTCCCAAAAGTGAGTGGCGAGATTGGGAGTTGTATTACTGTTTATGTGGAAGATGTTTAGGAGGATAAAGATATGAAAATAGAGTTAATCAAATTAAAATTCAATGATACTTGTGCATATAAGCATAAGCCATTCACTTATTGCTGTGATGAAATTCAAAATGATAAAGCTATTGTATTTACAGGTGAAGATTTGGTATGCAACGATACATTTGGATTATTAGTAAGAGATTCAGATGACAATATAATTCCTCAATTTTGTAATTCATACACAGAAACATTTAGCTCTTGGGGTGATGAGTATGAGCAGACAGATAATTATCCAATTCAATTTTGCCCTCACTGCGGAGAGAAGATTGAGATTTCAGTCGTAGATGAGATAGATGTATCTGATAAGTATAATGAATTATCTAAGCAGCGTGAGGATTTATGGAAGAGGTGTCAAAGAACAGATAGTAAGAAGAAAGAAGCTGAACTAATAGAACAGGTTAGAAAGCTTGATAATCAGATTAATGGTTTCTATTTGTTAGATGAGTGGAAAGAGGATGTATATGTATAAACAAATTATTATTGCTAGAAAAGATTTAAACATGAGTCATGGCAAGCTCGCAGCTCAAGTCAGTCACGGCTCTATGGCATTTCTCAGTTGGTTTATTAGAAATAATGCCGATTTAGATGGTCATGTCGATGGCTATATTGACGAAGATATTCTTCACAATTGGATTGAGGGCGAATTTACAAAATGTGTTCTTCAAGCCAAGAATAAGAATCAGTTGCTAAAAGCTAAGACTATGGCAGAAGAATTAGGAATGGTTGAAGGTAAAGATTTTTGGCGAATATACGATAACTGTCGCACTGAATTAGAATCCGAAGAAGATGGTAGGACACTTACTGTAATTGGTTTTAGACCAATGGACAGTGAGGTTGTTGATCAGATTGGAAGAAAATATCATTTATATATGTAGAAATGGAGAATATTAAAATGGCAAATAGATTATTATTTGAGAAAGACGTAATAAAAGCAGTTGATAAACATACGAATGATGATAGTCAGTTAGATGATGATATTAGCTGTATTCTTGAAGAAGTAAATCCTGTCGTATTAGTTGGTTCAAAAGAAGCAATAGACAGCTTAAAGGTAGAAATTAAACCAGTACAGAAACAGAAACGAGTTGAACTATTCGAGAATGAAGATGTCGTTTTAGAGCAGCGTGGTAACAGATATTATTTATCCCTCTATGATAAGGAAGGAAAATTTCAGAGAGAAGTAACTATTGATGTGAAAGACGATTACAAAGTTGGACTTGGGAATTGTAAGTAAATTCATGTTTCCTTTGGTAACAAAGAGAGAATATTAAAGCAAGGAGGTAAGAAAAAATGTCGTATTGGACTTATATCAACGGTACAATAACAGTTCGTCCTATGGGTAGAACACAGCCTGAGAAGAGATATATTCTTGAAACAGTGTTAAATCATCTGCCAAGAGTAACAGGTTCTGAAGGTGACATGAATACATATATCATTCAGAAAAATGGTTATAACAGTTCGTGTTCATGTGATGAATTTGGCGAAGTGACAAATAATTTAACTGATTGGTACGGTAATAAAAGTCATACTAGAGGAGCATTGAGAACGCAAGACGAATATATCCTTGTTGTAAATGCAGCTTTAAGAGACAGAGAATTTGAACAGACTTACAGAGAATTTATGAAATGGTTTGTGCGACTTTGTAAAAGAGTAGGCTGTGAAGATGTTCTTGTAGAAATCAAAGGATATGATAAGTCAACTGTTATCAAAGATAGGAATATTCAGAGAAAAAAGTATTCATTTAAGAGCGTTTTTGATGATTTGTTTGAAGATCCAAGTTGGTGTAATGACAACAAAGATGGATATAAAGAGCCGAACTGGTGTGAATTTATGATGTGGGATAGAGCAAAAGATTCTAATTATCCTATGACTCTTGCTTACAAATATTTCAACGATAAAGAAAATGATCAGGAAGTTGAGAGAAGAATGAATTATAGATGAACGATATAGAAAGGAATAAAATTATGAAAATTATTGAAACAGGAACTACATATAAGGTGTATGGTGAAGATTTAGTCGTATTAGACAATCTGCCAGCTCAGACATATAAAGTCGGATTTGGTCAATTCACAGGTTTCTTTTTAGAGAAGCAGCATGATTTAGAGATTAAAGAGGATAAAATCTACGGAGTTCACGAAGAAAAAGCAAATAAAGTATTGAACAGATTTGAGAAGTCACGCAAAAATTTAGGTGTAATTCTCAGTGGAGATAAAGGGATTGGAAAGTCATTGTTTGCAAGATTATTGGCACAGAAAGCAATTCAGAATGGTATTCCTGTTATCTTAGTCGATGATTTTATTCCTGGCATTGATGATTTCTTAAATGATATTAAGAATGAAGTGCTCGTGTTATTTGATGAATTTGATAAAACTTTCGCTAGAAGTAAAGACAACGATCCACAGTCAAAAATGCTTTCCTTATTTGATGGTACAAGTTCAGGTAAGAAGTTATTTGTTGTTACATGCAATAATTATAGGGATTTGAACGAGTATCTTATTAATAGACCAGGAAGATTCCATTTCCATTTCAGATTTGAGTATCCAACGGCAGATGAAGTAAAGGATTATTTGAGAGATAAGCTTGATGAGAAATACCATTCTGAAATCAACAAAGTAGCTTCATTCTCAAGAAAGATTAAGCTTAATTACGATTGTTTATCAGCTATCGCACTTGAATTAAATGATGGTGAAACATTTGAAGATGCTATTAAGGATTTGAACATTGTTAATACATCCGAAAGACAGAATACATACAAACTTACATTGTTCACAGAGGAAGGTGTTGTATTCAGTTCAAATAATGTAAAAATTGATTTATTCAGTGGAGAAAGCAATAATATTTGGATTGAGGACTCGGCAGACAATGGTGTTTATATTAAATTCCGTGGTAATAGTGCAGCATTTAATAATAAATCAAATTCTTTTGTTTTGCCAAATGATAAATTTAAGGTCGATTATGATGAATATTACATTGATGAAAAGTTGAGAGATATGTACAAAAATCTTCATTATACTTATGCCGAAATTACTTTAGATTATGGTAATCGTATTCACTATAAGTTACTGTAACTTCGCAAGAAAGCAACATTTCACAACTTTAGAAAGGACAAGCACAAATGAATTTGAAAAAGATTAGAAGTGAAGATTTGATTTTTAGCAATGAAATTGAAGATGATAGAACAAATACATACCTAACACTGAATGATTATGATTGGATGAATTATAATCTGTCTACTCGTTTTAAGACAGAAGAAATGGGAGTATTGGAGGTTGAGTTTGAATTTTTTGGTTTTTCTACTTCGCAGATGAATGTAAAGCAGACATTAAATGGCAAGGTACATGAAATTACATATGAATATCCAACAGATATTTTCAGTAAGAATTTGATTAAATTCTTAGAGAAACACATCAGATATTGGAATGAAGAGTACGCATTTAATGGCGAAGAAGAAGTTATAGATTTCTTTAATGAAGTTCTCGATAAAGGGACTGCCAAAGATGTTACTGAAATCAATGAAGACGACAACAGACCACAATGCTGCATAGACCACGATAAGTATTTCTCGACATGTGACACTTGTGAGTTTGGAGAATAATATCTTGGAGGTGAAAACATGGATGATTATAAGAATTATATTGTAATTGGACATAAATATAATGGGTTAGGAGAATCTGCCGATCCTGATAGTTGGGACAATGTAAAATATGATTTTAATACAGAAGATGAAGTGAAAGATTTTCTGAGCAGGAATCCATCATATTTATTTCGTTTAAAAGCAATTTACAAAGTAAAAAAATTGAATATTAATCATTTTGTTTAAACATTAAAGGTTAAAAACACAAGAAACCAATCTTTCATTCGGAAATTTTTAATCGTATCTAAGCCATTCGGCTATGGGAATCCCAGTAACAAGAAGAAATAGTATTTTCTTATAGTGGTTGCAAACACTAGGAAAATCAATGATTTTATAATACAGAAAGGTAAAAATAGTAAACCTATAGGTAATTTAGATTGCGCAATCTCTATGTAAATAAGAGATTATGAATGATGAAAATAAAAATACTAATTCATTACGAAAAGCAAAAACGCTTGATGAATTATTAGATACATGTCCACGTAATCAAATTATTGGTGATAATTTGGTTAGAGCATGGTCGAAAATTAACAGTCCTAAATATCAGAAAATCGTATGTTCCATTTCAGGTGGATCAGATAGTGATGTAATGTTGGATATTGTTTGGAGATGTGACAAGGATAATAAAGTTACATATGTTTGGTTCGATACTGGCTTGGAGTATCAAGCTACAAAAGACCATTTAAAGTATTTAGAGAATAAATATAATATAGAAATCAAACCATATAAAGCAATTAAACCAATTCCATTATCGTGTAAACAATATGGTCAACCGTTTATAAACAAACAAGCTGCCGAATACATATCCAGACTTCAAGTGCACAACTTTAAATGGGAAGATAAGTCTTTTGAAGAATTATATAAAGAATATCCAAGATGTAAAGCTGCATTATTATGGTGGTGCAATCTTAAAAAATCTAATGCTTTTAACATCGCAAACAATAAATGGTTAAAAGAATTCATTATAGCCAATCCCCCTCAATATAAAATTTCATCAAAGTGTTGTCAATACGCAAAAAAAGATGTTTCGCATAAACTTATTAAAGAAAACGATTATGATTTGAATATTGTTGGAGTTAGACGTGCTGAAGGTGGAGTAAGAGCTACTTCGTATAAATCGTGCTTTAGTGAAGGCGATAATGGATGTGACGATTATAGACCTTTGTTTTGGTACAAAGACAAAGATAAAGTAGATTATGAAAATAATTATGGCGTAGAACATTCAGACTGTTATGTAGTATATGGATTACCAAGAACAGGTTGTGCTGGCTGTCCATTTGGCAGAGATTTTGAAAATGAATTAGAAGTGATTCAGAAGTATGAACCAAAACTATATAAGGCTGTAAATTTTATCTTTGGTGATTCTTACGAATATACAAGGAAATATCGTGAATTTGTAAAGAAAATGAATAAAAAGTAGAGAATAATAAATTGAGATGTCACGAAAGCCTTGAAAATAAGGCTTTTAAAACCTCAAAAGTCGAAGGAAATTTTTCTTTCTTGTGAAGAGTGGAGGTGTGAATATGTATCAAGAATTAAAAGGTAATGAAAATTTTTCAGATAAATACGCAACATGGATTATAGCATATTGTTTAGATACAGATTCATTTTTTGCAACGAATCAAAGACATTTCTTTTGGGAATATAATGATGAATTCCAATGCGAAAATGATGCTATATATTATTTCAGAAATCATTTGGAAGAGTTTAGAAATGCTAGGAAAGAAATATTGAGTCATTGTGGTGGATGGAGCGTTGATAAGGATTTGTTTTTAGAAAATACGAAAGAAAGGTTTTCAAATGCAAATAGGAGAATAACATCATGAAAGGTAAATATAAAGGCTGCGACATAGAAGTAGGACTAGATAGCTTGGGTTTATTAACCTTTGCAGTGTTCGATAATGGATACGAAGTGACAAGTGGATTTTCTGATAGTAGTGATTCTGTAAGAGATTATTTCAGTTATATGAAAAGTGTAGTAGATAACTATAAAGAACATCCAGAAGATTACGAATAGGAGAACTGTATCATGAAACTGATTAACAAATATGCAAATTCAAGATATTCAAAAATGAATGAATATTATTGTGGAATCACAACAGAGTTGGATAAGCTTGCTGGACTTGATCCTAATGGACATTGGAAACATTATGTGTTTTGTGATTATGAGGATGGTTGTTTGCCTATCAGAATTCCAGGTGGAACACTTGGAAGTATTGAGTATGATGAGAATAAGATTATTACAAAAATTCATGTTTGCACTGATTATGTCGTGAAAACTTATCCTGATGATGTAAATGAACAGCTTCAGAAGTTTATTGGTCAGAAGATAGAAATAGGAGAAGTAAAATGAGATTAATTGATGTAGACAAGTTGAGTTTTCATTGCAACTATGAAGGTGATTGTTCAGGAGATATATCACACTGTCAAGAGTGTAGTAATTATGTGTTAGATTATAGAGATATAAAAGACCAACCAGCAGCTTATGATATTGATGGTGTTGTAGGGCAGTTGAAAACGGACTCTTCTGTAAAACTGTATGGAAGTGGCAACAGCAATAATTATCTTATTCCTCTCGAAAAGGCAATTGAGATAGTAAGGGCAGGTGGAACATGTCAATAGGTGATGGAAGAAAAACATATTCCGACAGTACATTAAAATCTATGACAAAAGATAAACTGATTGATATTATTCGCTGCTTAGAAAGTAATCTCAGAAATTCTTATGAGACAAATGATATTCAATATGAGAACTGTAAGAGGTTGTTGAGTGAAGAAAAGAATAAAACTCTTGATGAAGTTCTAAAGGCTTGTGACATTGAGTGTGGATTGTACAGTGGTGATGTTAAGAATCTTACAAGACACGTTTTAATGAGAGTATTAGATAGATTGAGAGAATAAATGTTTGTGAGGTGAGTAGATGAAAGCATATAAGTGTGATATTTGTGGCAAGTACTGCGATTATTCTCATAATATCTATGGCAACATAATGGTGCGAACTAAAAAGAAAAATTTTAAGAAGATGAAAAATATAAACGAATTATGTGATAGTTGTTTTGAGGATTTACAGAGATATATACAAGATAAATATTTTGAGCACATGGATAAATATTCAGAGTAAAGATTCGTTTCTTATGGAATGAAAGGAGAATATATAAATGAATGAAGAATTTTTATTAATCGTAGAAAGCTTAGAAAAATATAAGGATCTATTAGAAAGCAAAAATGATGAAATTTGTGACGGAATGACTGAAGGCGAGAAGAGAGCATATCAGTTAGGAATTACAAATATGTACGAAATGTTGAAACAAATTATTGAACATGATCGCAACGAAGGTAATTATAACGTATTTGTTCCTGAGATTAAGGAAGAAGAATCTGGCGAATATGATTTAGAAGATTTTGCTAAATGGGATTCTAAGAACAGAGAATAAATGAGTATGAAGTATTCTGAAAGAGTAATCAATCAGATAGTTACTATATGTTAATAGATTGTATACATAAGGTTTACGCAAAGAAAGGGAAGGTAATAGATTGAACAGTAACATTTTTATTCCTAAAACGATAAATGTTGGATATCAAAATCGTTCAGGAACTTATACAGGAAAACTTGCCTATGTCATTTACTATGACGAAAAAGGCAAGCTAAGAAAAGAAGCATCATGGAATAGTTGGCGTGATGATAAAATTCCGAATGATGAATTTGACAATATTCCAACAGAAGGATTTGTACTAAATAAGAAAGCTGGTGATTACTCTACAGGATGGGATCACAGACATGCTTATTGTAGAGTATATGATCCAAGAGGATTTGAGTTTGAAATTACAATTGAAAATTTATTATATATTCTCGAAAATGCGAATTGTATCAAAGGTAAGGGACTTGAAGGAGAATTTATATATGGATGGGATGGTAAGGATTTAGTTCTTATGCCAGTTGAGTCACCTGATTATAAACAGATTGCGGCTTATAATAAGATTGTACATAACAATGAATCTATTAAGACAAGAGACTTGATTCTTGGTGCAACATATCTTACAAAAGAAAATACCGAATGGATTTATATGGGACGTTTTGAAACATACGGTTATGGTTATGAATTTATACAGGATGGTAAAATTGTAAGAACCAAGTCCTACAAAGACATCCCAAATGAACCAACTCGATTTGGATATACAAAAATTTCTTATAAAGGAATTAACAACCTTCCATATGGTAAAATGCATTGGTTTGCAAGATTAAGCGATGGAAAGTATGAATTTGAGCAATTCAAAAGTGTTCCTAAAAACAAACTTATTAGTTGTCTCGATGATAAATGCATATCTAAATATTCTGAAATTTATGATTCAATGGAATCATCTTATCAATTCTCCCCTATAGATGATAGCAAGGATAAAATTGTAAATATCTCATTTGAAGATTTTTATGAAAAGGCAATTAATACATATGCTGATGATGATATAACAAGAAAATATATCAATGTTCGCTTTATGGTAAACAACGATGGAGAATATATTAAATATGAAATGACAACGCCATATAGGTCAGAAGATAACGGCAAATATACTGTTTATAAATATAGTGCCAAGAATATCTATCATGGAGATAAGGAAGCAATTGATATTTTCCCGACAGAAGAAAGAGAAGTGGAAGTACGTTATGGTCAAAAAGAAATTCAGACGCATATGATTCCAGTTTCTATTGAAACAGTTTTTGAAAAGTTAAAACCAGTATGTAAGCAGAAATATTTAGCAAATGGTAGAGAATATGAAAAGGAGTACGAGTTTAATGAGTAAAAACGATGACAGAATTTTAGAATTAAAGTAACAGATTGAGACGAAGAAGAAATCAATTTCTGAGAAGAAAATCAGATTTATTCCTGAAACAAATTGTGTTCTTAATATGGATGGAATGACAATTAATCTAAATGTGTGTTCAGATGATGCATTATTATTGCTTTTGATTAGATTGAATTCATATTTAATGTCTGCAAAGGATCTTAATATGGCTGATTTTGAAATTTCAGGATACAGTGTGACAGCATGGATTAAAGATATTAAGAGTAAGTTAGAGGTATCTGGTCTGAAGAAAGAAGAGGCTGATTTGAAGAAAATGGAGAGCAAGTTGGACAAGTTGCTCTCTGATGATAAGAAAACAGAGCTGGAAATTGATGAGATTGCTGCTTTATTAAAGTAAAAGAGAGAATAATACAATAGATAGTATATTTCATAAAAAACATACTATATATAGTGGTTAAATAAATTTAAACTACTATATATAGTAATAAAAAGGACGAGAAATATCGGTTTCCTTGGGAGGTGAAATAAATGACTTGTAAGTATCCAATAACTAGCAGAAGTTATAAATTTTGTTTAGGCTGTAGCGATATAGATTGTTGTGAAGATGCAGTTACTTCTAATATACCTATGCCAGAAGTTCAGCCACCAAAGAATGTTATTCCGTCTGCATCAGAAGCAAATAAAATGACAAACAATGCAATTGATAGTTACACTACACAGCAATTAGCAGAGTTATCAAAATTGATTAGAGATGCAATTGCAGATGGCAAATTTTCAATCAGTGAAGATGGCTGTTTAAAACCTGAAACACGAAAGAAATTAGAGGAACTTGGTTATAAAGTTGAAACTGGTACTCAGTACAATGAACCATATTACAGTATTAGTTGGAGAGAAACGAAATGAGGTGTTACATATCGGAAATTTAGTAGAAGAGATGAAAAAATATGATGATGTAGATGAACAGACATTGTGGTGGATAAATAAGGCACTTTCATATTCTGGGTATCCAAGTCATGTAGGAAAACAAAAAATAAAAGAACATATAAAGGAGATTGAAACGATGGAGAATAATAAAGTAAGACAGTTTATTGATTTACTTGTCAATGAAGAAGAAACAATTGAAAATGCAGCAAAGGTATCTGGAATTGGTGATATGAAATTAGTTGATGTTTTAAAAACTATTTCAGAGATGGAATTTGAAAGTATTAAGGCTTTTTCAAGTGCTGTTGCTGGTATGAATAGTATGAAGGAAGCTATTCATACAGTTAAGGATTTGGATGATGCATTAGTAGAGCTAAAGAAATCTTCTGAAAAGTAGAGAATATATAACTGTAAACAAAATGTAAATTGTGAATCTAGGAGGTGTATATGTTAAAGACTTTTGATGAGTTATCTGACGAGGAAAGTTTGTGTAAATATTGTTCAGCAACCGATTATGGGGAACATAAATCGTGCATTACACCAAATGGATATTATTGGTGCGAAGGTGCGCATTGTGAAGATGCTTACAGAGAATATTTAGATGATAACGAAACAAGTGAAAATGTTGTGAAATATGCAAGTAAAGTAATACTTACGAATAAGGAGGATATTGATGAGTACACCACTAAAATTTGAATTCGATTTTGAAGAGGTGTTTGAAGGAATTAAACAAGGTGTTATTAGAGAATTGGAAGAAATGAATTTTGATGCTGCAAAAGATAATGCTATCAATCAGATAAAGAGTGAAATTAAATCAAAGATAGAACTTACATACAGTGACGAAAGAGAATTAAAAGACGAGATAAAAAATGAAATCAAGGAAAGAGTTTATGATTCGATTATCAAAGAAGTCGGTGATAAATACGCTGATAAATTTAATGATTATGTAGAAAATCAGTTATCTAAAAATCCAGAACGTCTCAGTTCATTACAGAATATTATTAAATGCGAAGTGAGCGAGAATCTATATGAAAATTTGTATAGTTCTATAAGAAATGAAGCAATTGGACAGGTTAAGGATGCAACAACACAATTATGTAATTTAATTGGTAACAATTCTGTCAAGGTTAAAGACTCTAATAAGACTATTAGCAAAGAAGAGTATGAGGATTTACTTGATAGAGATAGAAAATTAAGTGCATTAGAAGCAGGTGGAGTTGATAACTGGGAGTGGTATGGAGAATCACTAGCTCAGTATTATAACGAAGAATAGCACAAGAATTTTCGATTTCTTGTGAGGAGGTGAAATATTGGAGAAAGTAATTAAATATAGATGTTCTGAATGTGGAGAATTATTTGATGCACCTGAAGATGCTTTAGCTTGTGAAACAAGACACAAAAGAATTGAGAGAGCTAATGTGATGCTTAGGCATGGATATACATTAAAACAAATCAATGACGAGTGTGAGATTTGGGATTCTATACCAAAACATTTAGAGAATGTAAATACGGACAACTGTTTCAAAATCAGCTACTGGCAATGTTGTCAGCACCCTGCTTATAGAATTACTCGTATCTGTTTTGATGGAGAGGTAAATGTAAGAGGTTGTGGTTCGTGGAGTGGATATTATGGTGATCATCTTAAATTAAGTAGCAGTGACTTAATGAATCCAAGACCAAAGGAAGAGTTATTTATAGATAGTAGATATACAAGCAGATGGTAATTATATTTGGAGAATATTAAAGTGGAGGTAATTAAAATGACATTAAAAGATACAGTAGAAATGATGAATAGCAACGACTATAAGGAAAGGTTTAAAGCTGAGTATTATCAGTTAGAGATTCGAGTAAATGGATTGAAGAAGATACTTGATAAATGGGATAATGGAGAATTAGATTTTACTCCTACTTGTCCAAGAAATACATACAATAATCAGTTTGAATATATGGTTAATTATATGACTGTATTAGCTGATAGGGCAGCTATGGAAGGCATTGAACTGTAAAAACGTAAATTCGAAATTCTTTTAAATCGAAATAGAGAATATATAAGTGTAACAAGGCGATAGCCTAAAATATAAAGTTTAAAATTCAAAGTTAAAAAGGAGAGAACATTATGACAACAGAAAAGATGACAATTCACAAGGCACTTGCAGAGTTAAAAATCGTAGATGACAGAATTATTTCTGCAATCAATGGTGGTACTTATTGTGTAGCAAACAAGCATTCCAATGAAAAGATTAAGGGTGTGCCAGTTAAGGAATATGAAGGCGTTATGCAGGGCTACTACGACAAGGCAACAGACCTTATTAAAAGAAGAAATGCAATCAAGAGAGCAGTTGTTTTATCAAATGCTACAACAAAGGTTTCTATTAATGGTATTGAATACACAGTGGCAGAAGCTATTGAAATGAAGAATCATGGTGTAGAGTTTGATGAGAAGATGTTAGCCGCATTAAAGAAACAGTATGATAAGGCACAGGCTGAAATCCTCAAACAGAACGGTGATGACCTTGAAAAGAGAGCAGAACAGTATGTAATTGGCATTTACGGTTCTAAGGAAGGCAAGACTAATACAGATGATTTCGAGAAGACAAAGAAAGATTTTATCAATGCAAATTCATATGAGTTAATTGATCCTATTAAGATTTTAGACAAAATTAATACATTAGAAGAGAGCATTGCATCTTTCAAAGCAGAAGTAGATGCTTCACTTAGCACATCAAATGCTGTAACAGAGATTGAAATTAACTATTAAAGAGAGAATAGTTAATTAGAAGTTATTCACTGTTTACCGAAAACTTTAAACTACAACTCATCAGTCTTTTGCAGATATAGACTTATGTAAAGCTGAAAAAGAAATCTGCAAAATAATAAAAAATGCAAATTATTGAATTGATAAAAGATGATTAATTTATATGATTTGTATAATTTCAACTTACTACAGTACATAATTCGGCAAGATAATGGTGAAACCATTGGCTGATATGTATAACATCAAATATGAAATTATACTTTAATTATCAGATTGCCTACGATAATGATAGGTGTGTGCTGTAAAGTTTAAAGTTGTAAGACTCAAATAACAACGCTCAGAAGTTCAAAGTTTAAATTATGAGTCAAAGTTAAAAGAGTAAATAGTAAAGTTGTAAAGATTTATCAAAACCTTGATATACAGTTTAGCATAGTTGTATTTGGCTGTAAGCATCTGCAAGGCTGGTAAATGGTGAATAATTTTATATAAAACCTTGGGTGTTTTATGGAGTGTTTAAGCACTCCACTCTTCCAAGAGTGTGATTTATATGTTACAGGAATATTCGAGAGTAATTAACTTGAATATTCCATTAAACATCCAAGTGAAAGGTAATCCCAAAGGTTCACAAAACAATTGGATAGAGGCTATGGTTCTTAGCCGTTTATCAAATATTTTGATAATAAATGGTATTTTTTAAAGCCAATGAATCTGACATTTCTTGGTTGCGGAGGTGAAATTATTAAAACTTATATAAAAAGTACAATATTTGTTGTAGCGATAATTGCAGCAATATTCTTCGGAGTATATAAACTTGTATCTTATGGACAATATATAGAAGAATATTCGTATGAGCTACAAGAAATAAAAGATGGTACTTATGCAATTTATCATTCAGTATCATCAAATGTACCATCTCATAATTATGATGTGATTACTATTTGTTTCAATGATCAAATTCATATGTTACAAGGAACAGTAAATATTCAACAGACGAATGATAAACCTTATGTTGAAATAACTGCTAAACCTCATATGAATAATGCTGACGAAATCACAGTATTTATTCCAAAGGGTACAGTTGAATTTGTAGATAATGTCGGATTGAAATAAGAGAATATATAGTTAGAGGTGAGAAATGTGAATATGGTGAATTTAAATTTACACACAATTGTATTGATTGTGTTATGTCATTTAATTGGTGATTATGTATTACAATGTGATTTTATTGCGCAGACAAAAGGAAAGAATTGGTATCATTTATTTGTACATTGTGCATTGTATTGTGTTCCATTCTTAATAGTATTCGGTTGGATATGGCAGTTGGCAGTAATCTTTATTTCACATCTGATTATTGATCCGTTAAAAGCAAGATGGAATAAGATTACATATACTACAGACCAGACATTACATTATATAATCGGAATGCTTTATCTTATTGATTAATCAATCAAACAATTTCCTAAAAATTAAAATCGAATAGAGAATAAACATATAGGAGAATCTTATGTGGATTAACAGAACAAAATATGAAGTCGAAAAACTGAAATATAGACAGAGAATATCTTATTTAGAGAATCTTATCTGTCCATGTGAGTCGCATGATTATGTTGAAATAGCTCACGAAATTATAGACGAATATAGTACAGTAAAACACATTTTCAGATGTAAGAAATGTGGAAAATTACACGATGAATTAAGTTCAGTGTAAATCACTGTTTCATTCGGATTCTGAGGAGGTGAGAAATGGATACGCAGCTATGTAAAGCAAAATTACTAAATTCTAACACATGGATTACAGGATTTTATGCGAGTAAACAAGAGACTACATATTGTTTTAAAGAAGATTATGATAGAAATCCTGTTCAGACACATCATTATATCATCCGTGATGAGATGACAGATTGGGGATTACCAAATGTGTTTAGAGAATATGAAATAGATCCAAAGACATTGTGTAGATGTACAGGCAGCCATGATAAGAATGGTAAGTTAATCTTTGAAAACGACATTTTAAACGGAGAATTATGTAATGTAGTCTCTTATGGGAATGGTGAGAATGAATTTCTCGGAATGAATGTTGGTTGGTATGTTCAAAGAGATAATTTCGAATCATGGTGTGAATTAAATGATTTGGAAATGTATGAAGTAACAGGAAATATCTTAGATAATATCTAATCGGTCTTGAACGATTCAGTTCAAAAATTCCAAAAACAAAATGTCACTAATAATATATAAAATCCGTGACAAAAAGAGAATAAATAAATGTGGAAAGCATTTGTATGGGTGGAAGAACAGCATACCCTTGGGTTTGTACGCTCAAAAATCACTGTTGAAGATAGATTTTTACATAAATTTATTTTCTGTGTTCCGTCCATTTGGGCGTTTAGATAGATTGTTTTATTAACAATATTTACATAAATTTTTATTTTAAGGAGGAAAAATTTTAATGAAAGAACTCAAAAATTTAGTAACAGTAACAGGAAAGCTTGTAAAGAATAACATTGAAGAGTTAACCACAAAGAAGGGTGAGGAAGCAATCGGAGGAAGTCTTGTATTAAGAACTGCTGACGATAGTGAGCATGAAATCAATTTCTTTGCTTACAAGTATAAGAAGGATGAGAATAAGAATTTTACTTCAGAGGAGAGTTATTTCTACAAGCAGTACACAGATGCAATGAATCTCAAGGATATTGAACATTGTGCGGAGGGAGAGACACCTGACATTATCTCTATTACAGATGGTATGTTTACAGCAAACGATTTCAAGGGTAATGATGGAAATGTTGTATCTACAAATAAAATTTCAGCAAGATTCATCAATAGAGTTGAGCCGAAGGATTATGAAAGTACAGTTCTTGAAGCAAAATTCGAGGTAGAGGGTATTATAGAATCTATCACTGATGAGGTTGTTAAGGAAGTACCTACTGGGAATCTTACAATTAGAATGAATGCTATTGGTCAGAGAGCTGATGGATTTGGCAAGGATGCTAAGTATGAAGCTGATTCACTTATTCCAATTAAGATGACAGTTGATGAGTCAATGGCAGATGCATTCAGAAGTGCAGGTTACTACGATGGATGCTTTACAAAGCTTGCTGGTGTAGTTATTAACTCTGTTGATATTCAGGAAGTTGTAGAGAAGGCTGCATTTGGTACAGATATTGTTAAGAAGGTAAAGAAAACAATCAGAAAGAATGATGTTAAGTCTGGTGTTGCAGCATCAACAGTATTTGAGCATGAACTTACACAGGATATTATTGACACATTAAAGTCTAAGAGAAAGGCTAAGTTAGCTGAAATCAAGGCAGGAGAATCATCTTCTCAGACAGCAGAAGGATTTCAGAAGAATACTAGCACACCTGCTCCACAGACTACATACAATCCATTTGCACAGCAGCAGAAATAAAAAACTTACCCAAGAGTAATCTTGGGTAGATAAATAATAAGAAACTTGAAATATAAAGGAGATAAACAAAACATGGTTGGAAATTTATTAGATTTAACACCAAATAAGGTGTCAGTTGACTTAACTCAGTATTCTACAGTTTGGATGGGAGATACAGGTGTTGGTAAAACAACAACACTCATGAAGTTTTTGAAGGAACTCGTACCTGACAAAGATCCATTTTTCTTAGAGTTTGAAGATAGATATCAGAACATTCCTGGTATTATGGCACAGAAAGTTGATACAATGTCCGATTTTAAGTCAATTATTGGACAGTTAAGAAATCCAGCACTCAAGCAGAAGTTCTCTTGTATTGTAATTGATACACTTGATAAATATGAAGAATTTTGTGAGAGATATGTACTTGAAAATAGAGATGCAGAAATCTTAAAAGATGTTGGTGCATTTGGTGAAGGTTCTCTTCGTTTTAAGAGTGCATTAAGAAACATTGGTATCATTCAGAGCCTTGGATATACAGTACATTTTATTGCACAGTCAACACATAGTAAGGATTTCGATACAAAGAAAGAAAGCGATGCTTTAAAGCTTAATAAGAATACATTTTCTTACTGTAGAGAAGCAGCTTATCTTGTTGGATATATGTATAGAGAGAAAGATGAGAGATTTATTACATTTAAGAAAACAGAGAAGTATCCAGATTTAAAGGATACATTCGGTCTTCCAGATAAGATCAATGTTAAAGATCTCAAGAAGGCTTGGACAAAGGCTGTTGAAGATTTAGGTGGAGATTTCACTACTAAGGAGAAGACAATTGATAAGACTGCACCAGTTGAGGACTTTGAAGCTATTAAAGCAAAGGGTATTGAACTTGGTGGTTTACTTGCATCAAATGGTCATCTTGCCGAAGCAACGGCTGTTCTTCAGAGAAATCTTGGTCTTGATGATAATGGAAATGTAAAGATGTTTGATACTCTTAGAGATACACAGCTTGATTTAACAAAGGTTGTTGTTATGGAACTCGAAGAGTTAGTGGAGAAATTTGGAATTAAGGCTTAGAAATAAGGGAGGGATTCTTCCCTCCTGTTCTTTGTGAAGAGGTGTATATGGCTAGATTATCAACATGTAAAGGTTGTGGTAAGAAATTACAACCAGAAGAAAAATACATACATGCTTCAAAAACATATTGTGAAGAGTGCTATAAGAAAATTGAAAGAGAATCTACTGAATATAAACAGTTAATTGAATTCATTTGTAATAACTATGAGTTAGATAAACCAACAGGTTTTATGCTTAAACAAATTAAGGAACTTAAAACTGAATATGGATATTCATATGCAGCTATGACTTATACACTTTGGTACTGCAAAGAAATATTAAATAAGTCCTTGATTGAAAAGTATGGTGTAGCATTAATTAAACATTATTACGAGGAAGCAAAGAATTATTATTCACAGCAAGAAAAATTAAAAGAGCAAATCAACAAATTGTCAGATGTGGAAGTTAAAACAAAAGTTGTTAAAAAAACTTCTATGAACTCTAATAAAAAATCAGCATCTTTGATAGATTTGGGAAATTTGTTAGAAGGTGGTGATTCAAATTAATTTTAATCAACAAGTAGATAAAAAGGCTATTTTCTTATTATTTGGATGTTATTGTTTGAATCCAAGATATGTATTGGATGAAAAATATTCAACGAATACAAATGATTATCCTGAGAATTTTCATAAAATGATTTGGGGAGCAATTGTAAACATTGCGAAGAAAGGTAATGTTGAAAAGATTACACCTATTGATATTGAAAATGAGATTTCTCAGTTTGATACGGCAATTTCACTTTGGAAGAATAATGATGGTTGGGGATATATTGAGTCAGCCATAGAGATGTCTTCTGATAAAATCATGAATGTTGGTAAATATTATGATGATGTTCGTAAGTATTCAATTGTTAGGAATGCTGTAGAATCATTAAAAATGGATATCAGTTTTTTATATGATGAGAATGATGATGAGAAGTTAGAAGCATTCAATAAATTGACAAGTATGGATGTTCTCAATGAAATAAATAATAAATTTATGGATTTCAAATCTATGTGGAAAAATATGTTTGGAGATAACTATTCATTCAAAGCAGGAGATGGAATTACAGATAGATTAAGAGAACATAAAGAGCAACAGAATGTATATGGTTATCCTTTTCAATCTGGATATTTAACAACTGTGTATAGAGGTATGCGACCTAAGAAATATATATTAAGAAGTTCTGTATCTGGTGGTGGTAAATCAAGAAGTTCTCTTGCTGATGGTTGCAATATGGTATCTGACCGAATATACGATTGGAGTAAAAAGGAATGGATATCTACAGGTGACAGTAAGCCAGTATTATTTATTTCTACTGAGTTGGAAAAAGATGAAATTCAGGATATTATTCTTGCACATGTAAGTGGCATTGAACAGGATCGAATTGAAACTTGGGATGACATTACACCAGAAGAAGAAAAAATTCTTGAAGAGTCAGCAAAATATATTGAAACATATGAATATTATGTTGAGTATATGCCTGATTTTACTATTGACCTCATTTCTGAAACAATCGAAAAATATATCTTAAATCATGGAATAGTCGCTTGTTTTTTTGACTATATCAACGATTCCCCTTCATTATATGAATATTATTACAATAAAACACACACAAGATTAAGAACCGATCAGATTCTTTTCTTATTCAGTGCAGCATTAAAGTCTGTATGTAATAAGTTTGGTATATATTTGGGTTCAGCAACACAGTTAAACGACAACTATAAAGAAGACAACAATAAGGATGCAGGTGCTTTAAAGGGTTCAAAGGCTATTATTGAGAAAGCCGATGGTGGTATTTTAGCACTTCCTGTAACTCATAAGGATTTAAAAAAGCTAAAACCAATTCTTGAAAGTGATGGAAGTTTTGGAAAATTAGTTCCGAATATGTCATATTACATATTTAAAAATCGTGGTGGTAAATGGAAGACAATTATTATTTGGACAAAGCTTAATATGGGAACTATGAGAGAAGTTGACTGCTTTGTAACAGATTACAATTATGAACTCATAACTGATATTGAACAAACACTTATTGATTTTAAGCTCGATGATGTAGGTGATGTTGGAATTATTGAAACAGATGTAGATGTTTTAGGTTCAGATTTAGCGACAGAATTATCAAAAGTATCTAAGTAGGGAGGTATACGATGACCGCCCAAGAATTAAAAGAGAAGTTAAAAGAAGAAGATATTAGAAAGTTGCTCATAGAAATGGGAGCGACTTTCTATTATGAAGATGATGATATGTGGATTACAGATACCATATGTCATCATGGTACAAAGCCTAAATTGTATTATTATAAAGATTCAATGTCTTTCCATTGCTATACAGAATGTGGTCAGTTGGACATTATTGGTGTAGTAATGGGATATAAAGATTATGAACAAGAAGAATTTCAGAAAGCAATTAATTGGATATGTGTAAAGCTTAATCTCGATAATTGTGAATATGGATTCGGAAAACAAGAACAAATATCTGATTGGGAATTCATTAGGAAGTATAAGAAGAGTAGTAAAAAAGAAGCTAAAGAAAAACCATTAGTTCCATATGATAAAAGTGTTTTGAATATATTTCAAAAGATGTACACAGACGAATGGATTAAAGAGGGAATATCCATAGAGACTATGGAAAAATACAATATTCTTTATTCTACATGGCAACAGAAAATTATCATTCCTCATTTTGATGTGAATAATCAATTGATAGGAGTTCGTGGAAGATCCTTAATAGATGAAGATATTGAATTGTTTGGTAAATATACTCCATTTAAAGTTGGAAGAAGATTTTATAATCATTCACTTGGAATGAATCTATTTGGATTAAATCATAACCTTAAAGCTATTCAGAAGAAAAGAAAAATCATGCTAGTAGAAGCTGAAAAATCTGTTTTCCAGACAGACACAATGTTTGGAGAAGATAATTTTACAGTTGCGTTATGTGGAAGTAATCTAACCGATTATCAAAAAGGAATGATTTTAATGCTTGGTGTGAGAGAGGTTGTAGTCGCATTGGACAAGCAATATGAAACTATTGATTCTGATGAATGTAAAAAATGGGCTAAACATATAAAAGATAAAATCGTTGACAAATTGAGCCCGTTTGTAACTGTTTCGGTTCTTTGGGACACAAATGACTTACTTGAATATAAGGATAGTCCAACAGATAGAGGAAAAGAAACCTTACTCCAACTAATGGAGAATAAAATATATGTAGGAACTAATCAATAAGAAAGGAGTGTAGATTTGAGTTTCAAATACGATGTATTAGGTCACGTAAGGTTCGGAAATGAGTTGGAAGATATTTTGAAATTAAAAGGTATCAAAGATATAGACTCCTTTCTGAATCCTACTATTAAAAATATAGAGAGTGAATTGCTCTTTGATGATATTGAAAAAGCAAGAGATGTGTTTGTAAAACATATCGAAAATAAAAGTGTGATAGATTTATTGGTAGATTGTGATGTTGATGGATTTACATCAGCATCTAATATCTACCAATATATAAAAAGAATAAATTCAAACATCGAAATAAGATGTTTTATTCATAAAGGTAAAATACATGGATTATCTGAATTTGTGGATTCAATGTGTGAAGATGATTCAAAACTCATTATTGTTCCAGATGCAGGATCAGGAGATTCAAAAGAATGTAAGAAACTTATCGAAAGTGGAAAAGATATCATTATTTTAGACCATCATAGTATTGATGCTTCTGATAATCCAGCAATAGTAGTAAACAATCAGCTTTCAGATAAAATAACTGACAAAGCTATGACAGGTGTTGGAATTACATATAAATTCACAAAGCTATTGGATAAGTATTATGGTGTGAATTATGCAGATGATTATTTGGATTTAGTTGCATTGGGTATGATTGGAGATAGGGCTGATACAGTTAATCTTCAAACAAGATACCTTATATTAAAAGGATTGGAACAGATACGAAATAAAGTTAATAAAAATAAACTTATATCTGTTTTAGTAAATGCTCAAATGTATTCAATGAATAATAAAATCACAATAAACGGAATTGGATTTTATGTATGTCCTCTTATGAACTCAATGATTCGATTGGGAGAATATGAAGATAAGTGTTATATGTTTGAAGCATTATGTAATTCAGATGAGATGCTTGACAGAAAAGTACGAGGAAAAGGTGTAGTCAATATGACTATTCAAGAATACGTTCTAAAGGCTTGCCAATCATCAAATAGAAAACAGAAAAAAATAACAGAGGAAAGTGCTGCTGTTTTATCTGAGGAAATTAAAAAGTTTAATATGGACAAATTACCTATTCTTGTGTGCAATGCAAGAGATGATGTTGATAGTAATTCTACTGGTCTTATCGCTAATAGACTTGCAGATCAATATCAAAGACCATGTTTGTTGATGAGACGAAGAGGTGATATTTGTAAAGGAAGTGGTCGTGGTAGTGATAAATGTGAAATATTAGACTTTAATCAATGGTGTAAAGATACAGGATTATTTAATAAGGTAGAAGGTCATCCAGGAGCATTTGGATGTGAAATTGATTTTGAAAATACAAATAAACTGTTCTCATTATTAGCCACAATGCGAAAGATTGATGAACCAACATATCATGTATATAACGTATATGACGCAAATCAAATTCACGATCAAATTATTAAGAATGTCGCAAAATGGGATGCGATTTGGGGTAACACCGTGAGTGAACCTATCTTTCTTATTAAGAATATTCCGTGTAATAAATATAATATTTATTTATTGGGTTCAAAACAGAATAAGATTGAATTTACATATCACAATATAAAATTTGTAAAACAGACAAAAGGTAGTTCACTAGCTTCTTTATACAAAGAGATTATCTCCATTGGAGATAATTTTGAATTTGATATTGTCGGTAGATTTTCGATCGATTATAAATCTGGTAAAGCTGCTCAAGTAATAGTTGAAGATTGGATGTTTTATAAAAGTGACAAAGTACAAGGATTTTTCGGATAAGGCGGTGGTTTAAATAATAGATAAAAGTAAGATTTGGGGCTACGATTTCGAGGTGTACTCGAAGATTAATTGGTTTTGTGTAACTTTTATTAATCACGAAGATAGAACAAATGAAGTTGTAGTAGTAAATGATAAACAAAAATTAACAGATTTCTATAATAAACATAAGGATGATATTTTTATCTCATATAACGGCAGACAATATGATACAGGAATTTTTAAAGGTATTCTTGATGGAATGAATGTCGGATATGTAAATGATAAACTAATCAAGGAAGGTAAGAAACCTTTTCAAGTAGTGAAAAATGCAAAAAATTATCCTCTGAATGATTATGATGCTATCCTTAAAGATAAATCATTAAAGCAGTTGGAAGCATTTATGGGTGATGATATTCGTGAGACAGAAGTGGACTTCAATATTGACAGACCACTTACAGACGAAGAAATAAGACAGACATTATATTACAACAGACATGATGTAATCGAGGTATTAAGAGTTCTTGATTATTGTTGGGATGATTTTGAAGGTCAGTTAGATATTATTGAGTTGTATGGACTCGATATGTCATACTTCACAAAAACAAAAGTTCAGTTGGCAGTTTCTCCAAAAATTCTAAATGCTGTTAACCAGCACACTCTCGATGATGAATTTGATATTCGTCTTCCTGAAACAATCCAATTATCAGATAAATATAAATTTATTCCAGAATGGTATCTTAATCCTAAGAATTGGAGATACAAAGAACATTTACGTTCCGAAGATGATCAACATAACAATCAGTTATGCTGTACAGTTGCAGGAATTCCTCATGTATTTGCATGGGGAGGGTGTCATGGTGCAGATGATAAACAGGCTGTGTTTGAAGGAATTATTCTTCATGCTGATGTTGCATCTATGTATCCTACAACAGATATTGAGTATGGATTGTTGAGTAGAAAATTTAAGAATCCTGATGACTTTAAACAGATGAGAAATTTCAGATTGAAACTTAAAGCTGAAGGTAATTCAAAGAATAAGGCATTAAAACCTATGATAAATGGTGTATATGGAGCAGGAAAAGATAGAAATAATCCATCTTATGATCCGTTAATGGCTAATCTGACTTGTATATTTGGACAGATGTTCATTCTTGATTTGATTGATAAGCTTGAACCTTATTGTAGATTATTACAAACAAATACAGATGGTATTTTCGTTCTTTGCGAGAATGAAGATATGAAAAATAAGGTAATTGAAATCACAAATAAAGTGGGCAAACGACTTAAAATGGAATTTGAGATTGATGAATACACCAAGTTAATTCAAAAGGATGTAAATAACTATATTGCAGTTATGAAGAATGGAAAATTGGAATGTAAAGGAGCAATGGTAAAATTCAATAAACCTATTGATAATGATTTACCTATTCTCAATGATGCAGTTAGAAATTACCTTGCATCTGGAATTCCAGTTGAACAGACAATCAATGAATGTACAGAATATATTAAGTTTCAAAAAGTCATTAAATTGTCTGCAAAATACAAAGAAATTTGGTATGGCAATGGTGTAGCTGCAAAAGATGGAAAGATTACTTCAATAAAGGGAGAATTATTAAAGGGTAAAGTACATAGAGTATTTGCCAGCAAAAGAACATCAGACGGATCTATTTATAAATTGAAAGTTGAAAAAGGTGTTAAATCCTATGAACAGTTTGCAAATACACCTACTCATTTATTTATAGATAATGAAGATATTCATGAAAAGAATATTCCTGAATATTTAGACAAAGAGTATTACATCAATGAGGCAAAAAAACGAATTGAGATGTTTTTAACCAAAGATGAAGAAAAAGTAGATGAAACGCCAAATATTTTATTCAAATGTATGTGTGAGAGTCCTACATTTTATGACTTTTTGGAGAAGTGTTCAGAGAATAATATAACGAAGAAAGTTTTAGAACAGTATCTTATTGCAGATTGTTGTTCAAATTATGGGAAGACAAAAAAGTTGTTACTGTTTAGAGATTATTTTCTTATGTTATATGGGAAAGATAAAATGACAGTAACTACATTGAATAAAAAATTCTCTGATGAAAATATCAAATCTATTGTCATTTCTAATGCTGAACTGTCGAAAACAGGAAAGTCTTATAACAATCTAAACTCTAAAAAAGCTCTTTTAGAAATATTCAATTATATTCCAGATGAACACATTGATCCATATGAAATTATGGAGATGCAAGTTAATAAGTTTGGAACAGTAAGATACAAAGATTCAAAACTTATTAATAGATATTTTGTTCTAAACACTCGAAATATCATTGCTCCAAATCTAATTCTTTATAACATGGGAAACGGAGAAATTCAGTATAGGAAGATTAAAAAAGAGATATTTAAAATTCTTCCTTTACAGGATGGTGACATCATTGATGTTAAAAACTCAGAGAAACAATTTGGTATGAAGATTGTAGGTAAGGATGATGAAGGAAAAAACATTGTAGTTGCTGATATAGACAAAGAATATGATGTAATTACTCAATATGACATTGTTTATAGAAAGTATGGTAAAGGAAATTCGCTT